>Ga0208134_1001600_pt1 | contig 12851 bp, 14 predicted proteins | sample VirMetDEL_Mar_31_FD_184515 | JGI IMG/M metagenome (GOLD analysis project Ga0208134, IMG submission 184515) | Aqueous microbial communities from the Delaware River and Bay under freshwater to marine salinity gradient to study organic matter... | ecosystem: Environmental > Aquatic > Marine >... | reverse complement strand
AGCCGCTAAGCTTGCTTCTGAGGTTAATGAGTTGAGATTTAAAGACGATGCTTTTGCTCAAGGACTTGCGGATAAAAAAAGAGAAAAAGGAAAAGCAATATACGGCGCTTTAACTCAAGAAGGTAAAGATATAACTAATGAATATTTAACAGGAAAAAGAAAATTAACCAACTAAAAAATAAAATAATATTATGGGACATTGCACAGGATCACCAGCTAAAATGGAATCTGCAAAACAAGAAAGAAAAGATTTAATGCAAGACATGCCAGTAGACAAAAGAGCTTCTGCAATGCAAATGGGTTATGAGTCGCCAGCTAAGATGGGTCATGAATCTCCTGCAAAAATGAAAGGTTCTTGGATGTCAAAGCATTCACAATCTGCTTTTCAAATGGGACACAGTCCAGCTGAAATGGGACATAAAGGATCACCAGCTGAACACAAAGCTAAAGGACATGAAAAACTTGAAGGTGGATTTAAAATGTATGATAAACAACCTCACACTTCTAGTTCTCATACAATGAAACCTAAATCTGCTGCTAAAATGAAGTATGATTCACCAGCAGGAAAGCACTGCATGTAAAATAAACAGTAGGGATCTGTAAAACCCAAGTCAAACATAAACATTAACAAAACCAAAAACAAAAACAAAATGGCAAAATTTATCGCAATTAAATCTTCAGGTACTGGATTAGCAGGCGGAGATATATTACTAGGAGTAGAAGGAATTATTGGTGTGAAAGCTGCAACAGTAACTACAACTGTAGTTGATTACGAAGGCAAAGCAGCAACAATAACTCACGGAACTGTAGGAACAACTCCTTCAGTAAGAGATGCAGTTAACGCAGCACTAACAGCTAACCCAGGTGGTGTTAAAGCTAGAGTACAGTTACCAGCAGGTATTACTGTAAGCCAAGTAGTAATAGCATAATTATGAAATCAAGAGGTTTAGGAGACAGCGTAGAGAAGTTTACTAAAGCTACTGGTATTAAAAAAGTAGTAGACACAATGAGCAAGGGACTAAACATCCCTTGTGGTTGTGCTGCTAGAAAAGGTGCGTTAAATAAAATGTTTCCTTATAAATAACAACTATGGCTTTTAAACTTAATAATCCTCCATATACAATAGACAACACTCCAATATATCATGTAGATATGGAAGACGGGGTTATGGGTAAAGCCAATAACAACGGCACAATTATTATAAATAAAGACTTAGATCCTAAAATGCTTGACAAAGTTGTTAAGCACGAAATGGTTCATATAGATCAAATGAAACGTGGTGATTTAGATTACGACGATAAAAACGTTTACTGGAAAGGTAAAGTTTATCCAAGATCTAAAATGAACGAAGGAGCAAAAAAACTACCTTGGGAAGCCGAGGCTTATAAAAATGCCTAAGAAAAAATTTAAAGATACTAAAGTCGGTCAGTTTCTACTAGGAAAATCTGGAGTATTAGATTCATTAGCAGATGTGTTACCAGATAAAGGTTTGTTAGGTGTTGTAAAGAACTTAATCGATAGAGATGAAACTTTACCACCACCTGATAAAGAAATGGCTTTAAAACTATTAGAACAAGATATAGTTGAAGCTCAAGAAGTATCAAAGCGCTGGGAAAGCGATATGAGTTCAGACTCTTGGCTTAGTAAAAATACTAGACCAATGAGTTTAATATTTTTAACAATAATGACTATAGCTTTTATATGGGTCGATAGTCATGGTTATATAGATTTTACTGTAGAAGAACAGTGGATAAACCTATTAAAAACATTAACAACAACTGTGTATGTAGCATATTTTGGTTCACGAGGCGCAGAAAAGTTTAAATCAATAAGTAATAAATAAAACAAATGGCAAGTAATCAACCAACACAAGCTTTAAACGTAGTACCAAGTGATACTATTAATATACCAGAGCCAGATGCTTATATAACAGGAACAAAAAATAGTACAGGTACAACTATTACAGATGCTTCTGCTAATTTTCTAGGTGTTTCTAATCCAGGTAATACTGGTTATTCTAACAGAGTATCCATAGGAGACGTGGTGTATGTGAATGACACTGCGACACCAGGCTCAGCGGTAACAATAGTAACAGTAGTATCTGTAACAGATGACAATAATTTAGTAGTTTCCGCAGCAGTACCTACTGGAAGTAGACCTTATGAAATATATAGATCTAATGCTGGACCTAGTGACAGCGAAGGATTTAGTTTATTTGTAGGTGACGGAGGAACTAGTTCTAATATAGCGGTAGTACCTGCGTCAAGCGATCAAGTGGTTCTATTAGAAAACGTACCTGATTCTTCATTTATACCTTTACAAGTAAAAAGAGTAAATTCAACTGGCACTACAGCAACAAAAATAATAGCATTAAGATAATATGCCAACTATACTAGGTAACGCAAACGCTATACTAGCAGTCCCTTTAACTATAGCAGGTGGTGGAGGTCCAGTTAAACCTGTAGAGTTTTTTATACTTGCAGAAAACGGAGACAAGTGTATAACAGAAGTTGGTACTAATTTTATGGTACAAGAAATAGCACCTTAAATAAATAAAAATATAAAATGGCAAATATAAAATTTTCAGCTTTTAATACAGAAACAGATGCAGCTAATGTAGATTTTCTTGTAGGTTATCAAGGCACAACAATGAAAAAAATAGCACCTGGTAATTTAGGTGTTTATCCTTTCTTAATTGATACAGCTTCACTGTATTCTGGTTTTGTACCTACAGGTTTATCTGGAAATCCACAAGGTAATACAGTTTTAGGAATAAGTGCTGGTAATTCTTTAACTAGTTCTATAGATAATACTTTAATTGGAGATAGTGCTGGTAAGTCCATAACAAACAACACAGTTCAAAACGTTATGGTTGGCGCACACGCGGGCGAGTTTAAAAGCGTAGGGTCTCAATCAGTTTTAATCGGATATCAAGCTGGGCAAAATTCTAGTGGTGGAGCTACTGTGTTGATAGGCTTGGAGGCTGGTAGGTTTACTACTGCCGGCAATACAATAGCTATTGGAGATAATGCAGCCAGAACAAATCAATCATCTACTCATTTATCAATAGGTGCTACAGCTGGTTACTCAAATACTACTGGTAGTGGAAATACAAATATAGGTCATCAAGCTGGATCTCAGATTACCACTGGAGCTAATAACACGAATCTAGGCTATCAAGCTGGAACAAATGTAACTGGTAGTAATAATGTTTTACTTGGTTATAGAGCTGGAAACGATTCTGGACCTTGGAATAATACTATAATAATAGGTCATGACGGCGTAACAAATCCAATTGGACAAAGTAATTTTATTGTATTAGGTAATTCAAGTCACACAACTTTACAAATTCCGGGCATTCAAAGTGGCGCTTCTGACGGAGATGTTTTAACATTCAACTCAAGTGCTGGTAAATTAGAATTACAAGCTGCTGGTGGTGGAGGTGCTACAAGTTTAAATGGTTTAACAGATTGTTTAGTTGACGGAACATCAGTGTATGTTGCAGAGGTTCCCGCTAGTTTAAGTGGTAACCCAGGTAGTAATACAATATTTGGAATAGATGCTGCTAACGCTTTAACCACTGGGGGATCAAACACGTATATTGGTCGTGAAGCTGGTAAAAATGCTACTACACAAACCTTTAATACAGCTGTAGGACTAGGCGCGCTAACATCTGGTGGCAGCACTAGTAGTAGTGAAAATACCGCAGTAGGCGCATCCGCTGGAAGTGGGTCAACAGGAGGTAGTAATGCCTTCTTTGGGAACAGCGCGGGACAAGTTTCAGGCAACGCATCTAGAAACACTTTTTTAGGCTATAAAGCTGCTATGTTTAATTCTTTTAGTGATTCTGTAGCTGTTGGTTATTTTTCACTTCAGCAGAATTCTGGCAATTCTGTTGCAGTTGGTAAGTTTGCTGGCAGAAACGCGCAAGCAACTGGTCACATTTCAATAGGTTACGAAGCTGGTTATTCAAATACTTCTGGAGGAAGTAATACAAATATAGGTTACCAAGCTGGGTATTCAAACACTACTAGTGCTAACAGAACTGTTATGGGCTATCAAGCTGGAAAGTTTAATACAGGATCTGCAAATGTATTTTTAGGTTCAAGTGCTGGATTAGGCGTATCAGGATCATCTAGTGGTGGTACTAATGTTGGTATAGGTCACCAATCACTTCAAAGTCATACTACAGGATCGAATAATGTAGCTATTGGCTTTAATTCACTGCAGCAAATAACATCAGGTAGTTTTAACACAGCTATAGGTGATCAAGCTGGTTATAGTGCAACAATAGGTAGCAATAATATAAGCATTGGGTATAGTGCTCAACCATCAGCTTTAAATGCTTCAAATCAAATAACTTTAGGTAATTCAAATATAACCCTTTTAAGAATACCAGGTCTTGGAACTACAGACGGACACGTACTTACTTATAGTTCATCTTCTGGCGGTATTGTTTTAGCCGCCGCAGGTGGTGGTGGAGCTTCTAGTTTAAATGGATTAACAGATTGTTTAGTTGATACAGACAGTTTATACGTAGGAGAAGTACCTGCTAATTTATCTGGTAATCCACAGGGAAACACAGTACTAGGTATTGATGCTGGAAATTTTTTAACAAGTGGTGCTAGTAATACCTTTATAGGTAATGATGCTGGATTAAGTGCAACAACCGGAGGTGAAAATGTAGCGATTGGATTTGAGGCTGGAAGAGGCATAGACACAGACAGTAATGGTATATTTATTGGATATCAAACAGGAAGAGCTTCTGGTAATCATACAAACACCATTGCAATTGGTAGCAGAATTTTTTCATCTAGTGTAGGCGCTAGTTCAACTGTAGTAGGTACTTATGCTGCTCAAAATGGAAATGCTCAACTAGCTTGTTATTTTGGAATGTACGCAGGCTGGAACAACTCTTCAGATAAAAGTATAGCAATAGGTTATCAATCTATGTGGCAAGGTGGTAGTTTAAGTGATGGATCTGTAGGAATAGGTTATGCTGTGGCTAGACCAAACACCGCGGCTGGTCATATATCAATAGGTTATGAAGCTGGTTACTCTCAAACTTCGGGAACAGATAATACAAATATAGGCTATCAAGCTGGTTACAGTGGCACAACTGCAACTTATAGAACAATGGTAGGTTATCAAGCTGGTTACGGAAATACTGGTACTCAAAATGTATTTGTGGGTCAGAGATCTGGAACTGGTACTGGTGCTGGCGCTAATAATGTTGCTGTTGGTTCAAATACTTTAAGAGGTAATAATGCTGGTTCAAATAATGCGGTTTTAGGTCATCAAGCTTTAATATATACTACTGGAGGTAATAATACAGCGGTAGGTTATCAAGCTGGAGATTCAATTACTACTGGTAGTAATAACACTGTAATTGGATATGATGCTGACGCAAGTTCAGCTACCGCTACAAACGAGATTACTTTAGGAAACGCAAGTGTAACAGCCTTAAGAATACCAGGTTTACAATCAGGTGCTTCTGACGGAGATGTTTTAACTTTTTCTTCAGGCACAGGTTTAATTACATTAGCTGCTGCTGGTGGTGGTGGTGGTGGTTTAACACCATATGCAATACCATCTGGTAAAAACGCTATTTACGCAGGTTTTGTACCAGCTTCAGTAACAGGAGCGCAAAACGTTGTTTTAAGTGGAGGAGACACAGGAACTAACCTAACTACAGGCCAAGACAATATTTTAATTGGATATAGAGCTGGAGTTGCTATTACAACAAGTCAAAGCAACGTGTGTATAGGTAGTAGAGCAGGACAAAGTTTAACAACAGTAGGTTCTGGTTTTTCAAATACTATAATTGGTACAGAAGCTGGAGGTAACACTTCATCAGGAGCTACGGCCATTGGTTGGTTAGCTGGAAATAGATCAAATACTGTAAGTGTTGGAGACCAAGCTGGTAGATCTGCTTCTGGATCTGCAAATTTATCTGTTCATATAGGAAGCAATGCTGGGTATTCAAATTCAGGAAGTACCTCTATAATGATTGGAGCACAAGCTGCTAGAAATAACTCAGTCGATGGACACACTTCAATAGGCTACCAAGCTGGTTTTTCTCAAACTTCTGGCGCAAGTAATACAAATATTGGTTTTGAAGCTGGATATTCTAATACAACAGGTGGTCAAAGAACTTGTATTGGTTGGCGAGCTGGAAAATCTAATACCGGCGTAAGTAATACTTTTATTGGTAGAAGCGTTGGGTCTGTAGCTAGTGCTAATTCATCTAACGTTGCTATCGGATCAAATTGTATGGCTTTTGGCGCAGTAGGTTCACAAAACGTAGCTATAGGTGTGCAAGCGGCTCAAAGCGCAACAGGTAATTATAATGCAATAGTAGGTATGCAAGCTGGGCAATATATGACAAGTGGTAATAATAATACTTTAATTGGTTTTGAAGCTGGTAGAAATGTTACAACAGCTGCGCAGAATACATTTTTGGGTTATCAAGCTGGGGATGCTCTAACAACATCTTCGGATAATACTTTTATTGGCGGTGGTGCTGGAACTAGTGCAAATGCGAGTGGTACAAATGGAAAAAACACTGGTGTAGGAAGAGCCGCATTGTCTGACTTAAGTAGTGGACTTAACAATACAGCTATGGGTTACAATTCTGCTCCAAGTTTATCTTCTGGAAGCAATAATGTTATGATTGGTTACCAAGCTGATGTTAGTACTGGTGCAGCATCAAATCAAAATAGTTTTGGTTATTCTGCATCTTGTAGTGGAGACAACCAAGTAACATTAGGAAATTCAAGTATTGGAACTTTAAGATGTCAAGCAACTAGTATAACATCCGTATCAGACGAAAGAGATAAAACAGAAATAGAAGATTTAGGTTATGGCTTAGCATTTATTGACGCTTTACAACCAAGACAGTTTGTTTGGGATAATAGAGCAGAAATCGATGGAGATGGTAATGAATATTTTAGTGCCAACAAAGGTAAAAAAGACTTTGGATTTGTAGCACAAGAAGTTAAAGAACTAGATAACGACACTTTAAGGCTAGTGTATGACGAAGATCCTAACAGACTTGAGTTAAGCTATGGAAAACTAGTGCCGATATTAGTAAAAGCAATACAAGAATTAAAAGAAGAAGTAGAAATTTTAAAATCACAAAATAATTAAAAAAATGTACAAAAACGTAATTACATCAGAAAACACACCAGACAGCCACAAAGATGTTATTGTAAATCAAGTAAATGATCAATTAGCAGAAGCTGCAGATTCTGAAACTACAGAAGAAAAGCTGCAATGCCTTAAAGATCATTTTCTTTGGTTACTATCTAACGACTTTTATAAAGACGAATGTAGCGCTGAGCAAGTAAGTGGTATGGAATCGTATTTACCTGCGGATTATGCAGATGGATATGAAGATCTACCTGAATAGTAGATTTACTAAAACATGAGTAACTATATAAATATAAAACAATTAACTTAAATTAAATCAAATGGCAAAAATCACAGAAGAACAATTAGAAACAATTGTTAAGTACCAAGACGAACTAACGGCAATATTAAATAATATTGGAGTTTTAGAAACGCAAAAGCACGCTTTACTACATAAAGTAGCTGAAGTTAACGAAGGCTTAGAAAAAGAAAAAGAAAAAATAGAAGAAGAGTACGGAAAGATATCTATTGATTTGAAAACAGGGGAATACACTGAGATCAAAGAAGAAGAGGATGCTCTTGAAGTAGTTGAGTAATGGATTCAGTTATAAGAAAAATCAGTATTGGTTCTGATTATAAAAACGAAGCTATGCATTATTCTGTTGGCCAGCAAGTATATGGTGGTCACGAAATAGCTTATATTTTATTTAATGACTCTGATAGTTCTTATAATATACACATAAAGAAAAACAACGAGGTATTGCCATGGAAGAAATTTAATTCTAACATGGCTATATCCGTTGAGTATGATTTAGAGTATTAATGAAGAGTCTATACGATTTTATCGTCGAACCAGTTGGCGATAAATACAGCAATACTGTTAACGTAGGTGATAAAAAATTAGTTGTAAATACTAAAATTGAAAACTGGAAATTTGTAAATAGGTTAGCTAGGGTTGTAGAAACCCCAGCTGCCTTTTCAACACCTATAAAGAAAGGTGCTATAATAATCATACATCAAAACGTGTTTAGAACGTTTTATGATATGAAGGGTGAAAAGAAAAAAAGCAGATCTTATTTTAAAGATAATTACTATTTCTGCGCAGTTGATCAGATATATTTATACAAAAATAAAAATAACTGGAAAACTATAAATAATAGATGCTTTGTAACACCTATAAAAAGCAGACAAGATCTAACGCTAGATAAAGAGGCAAGCCTTATTGGTATACTTAAATACGGTAATAAGTCCTTAGAGGCGCTTAATATAAACCCAGGTGATCTTGTAGGGTTTACTCCTAACAGTGAGTGGGAGTTTTTAGTCGATGATAAACGACTTTATTGTATGAAATCTAATGATATTGTAATTAAGTATGAATACCAAGGAGACGAAGAAGAATATAATCCAAGCTGGGCAAAGAGCAGTAGAGGAGTTGATCAAAGTAGCTAAAGAAGCTATTGTTGATTCAGATGATGATATATCAGCTGATAGACTTAAAAATGCTGCAGCCACAAAAAAGCTTGCTATATTCGATGCCTTTGAAATACTTAGTCGCATTGAAGAAGAAGAGAACTTATTAAACGATAAACCAAAAGAAGTTAAAGAAGAAAGAACTTTTAAAGGTTTTGCTGAAGGTAGATCTAAGAAGTAATGTACGAACAAACATTATATAAAGTATTAAAAGATCACGTAAAACCTAAAGTTTTAAATCGTATGAACCGTTATAAAAAATGGGAGTACGGCTATAACAAAGAGCATGATCTTATCGTAATAAGTAGAGACGGTATAATAGGTGATATATACGAAATACAAAACTTAAAAATAGCTTTACCTAAAGCTAAAAAAATACATAAGTTTGAAACTAATAAATGGGAGTATACGGAATACCCTAAAGTATTAAAAAAAATAAAGTCTGTATTTGATTGGGAAGAATATCCGTTAGACTTTAAGGAAAAATGGTATGATTACATCGATAATGAGTTCGTCCGCAGGGAAGAAGGCTTTTGGTTCTATAATAAGAATGTGGCTACTTACATTACTGGTACTCACTATATGTACTTGCAGTGGTCCAAGATTGATGTTGGGCAACCAGATTTTAGGGAATCAAACAGATTATTCTACATATTCTGGGAAGCTTGTAAGGCCGATCATAGGTCATATGGAATGTGCTACCTTAAGAATAGACGATCTGGATTCTCATTTATGGCGTCCGGGGAGTGCGTTAATATGGCAACCATATCAAGCGACTCTAGGTTTGGAATATTATCTAAATCTGGACCTGATGCGAAGAAGATGTTTACAGACAAGGTGGTACCGATATCGGTTAATTACCCCTTCTTTTTCAAACCAATTCAAGACGGTATGGACAGGCCGAAGACAGAGCTTGCCTATCGTGTACCAGCCAGTAAATTCACCCGTAAGAAGCTCGAGACCAACGAGACGCTACGTGAACTCGACGGGCTCGACACTACGATCGACTGGAAAAACACGGGCGACAACTCGTATGACGGTGAGAAACTCAAGCTCCTCGTCCACGATGAGAGCGGCAAGTGGGAGCGTCCGACGAACATCCTCAACAACTGGAGGGTCACGAAAACCTGCTTACGATTAGGTAGTAGAATTATAGGTAAGTGTATGATGGGTTCAACTAGTAACTCATTAGACAAAGGTGGAGACAATTTTAAAAAACTATACAATGACTCAGACGTTACGCAGCGAAATGCGAATGGACAAACTCGCTCTGGATTATATAGCTTGTTTATACCTATGGAGTGGAATTACGAAGGATACATTGATTCTTATGGACTACCTGTCTTCGACACGCCTAAAAAACCAGTTGAAGGACCGCAAAGTGAGATAATAGATCTAGGTGTAATAGAATATTGGGATAACGAAGTAGAAGGATTAAAACAAGATCAAGATGCTTTAAATGAGTTTTATAGACAATTTCCAAGAACTACTAAACACGCTTTTAGAGATGAGTCAAAAGAATCTTTATTTAATCTAACTAAAATCTATGAACAAATAGATTTTAACGAAGACATGCGTAATTCTATAAATATCACACAAGGTAGTTTTCAATGGCAAAACGCAGAGCAAGACACAAATGTTATATTTGTTCCAAATAAAAATGGTAGATTTAAAGTAAGTTGGGTGCCACCATCACATTTACAAAACAAGCGTTATAAGAAAAACGGCACTAATTATCCAGGTAATGATTTTATGGGTGCATTCGGATGTGATCCATATGACATATCAGGTACAGTAGATAAAAGAGGTTCTAAAGGATCTTTGCACGGTCTTACAAAGTTTTCAATGGAAGACGTACCGCCAAATCATTTTTTTTTAGAATACATAGCAAGACCTCAAACTGCTGAAACATTTTTTGAAGATGTACTCATGGCTTGTATTTTTTATGGCATGCCAATATTAGCAGAAAATAATAAACCAAGATTATTATATTATTTTAAAAAAAGAGGTTATAGAGGCTTTTCAATGAATAGACCTGATAGAAGATATAATAAACTTTCTATAACAGAAAGAGAGTTAGGTGGCATACCAAACTCAAGTGAAGATATAAAGCAAGCACACGCGTCTGCTATTGAAACCTACATAGAAACATTCGTGGGACTGAAAGAGTCAGGTTATGGTGATATGTACTTTCAAAAAACATTAGAAGATTGGGCTAAATTCAATATAAATAATAGAACAAAGCATGATGCTTCTATTAGTTCTGGATTAGCTTTAATGGCTTGTAACAAGCATAGATATTCTCCAGTAAACAAAATTAAATTAGAACCTGTGGATCTTGGAATAAAAAGATATGATAACAGGGGTAATTCATCAAAAATAATAAGTTAAATGAATATATATACTAACTCAAATAGCGCTTTTCCAAGTCAAGTAGTAAGCGATGCTGAAAAAGCAAGTTTGGAATACGGCAGCCAAGTTGCTATGGCTATTGAATATGAGTGGTTTAAATCAGGTAGAACTAATGGTAATAGATACCTAACTAACTGGAATAACTTTAACACACTAAGATTATACGCTCGAGGAGAGCAGCCTATACAAAAATACAAAGATGAATTATCTATTAATGGTGATTTGTCTTATCTTAATTTAGACTGGAAGCCAGTACCTATTTTATCAAAGTTTGTAGATATTGTAGTTAATGGTATATCGCAAAAAGCTTATGAAATAAAAGCTTACGCTCAAGATCCTAGCTCTGTTAAAAAAAGAACTTCATACGCTTCTAAGATGTATGAAGATATGTTAGCAAAAGAATATATTGAAAACATAAAAAACACATTAGGTATTGATTTATATCAAACACCAAATCCTGACGTAATACCTGAAACAGAAGAAGAGTTAGAGCTTCATATGCAATTAGGTTATAAACAAGCTATTGAAATAGCAGAAGAAGAAGCAATATCTTCTGTTATGGCTAAAAATAAATATAACTTAGTTAGAAGAAGATTAAACATGGATTTAGCAGTATGTGGTATTGCTGCTTCTAAAACTAATTTTAATACATCAAATGGTATAACAGTTGATTATGTAGATCCTGCGTATATGGTTTATTCATATACTGAAGATCCTAATTTTGAAGATATATATTATGTTGGAGAAGTAAAATCAATAACAATACCAGAACTTAAAAAAGAGTTTCCAAATATATCTGAAGAAGAATTAAAAAGAATACAAGCTATGCCAGGTAACAGACAATATGTTACAGGCTGGGGTGGTTATGACGAAAATACTGTACAAGTTTTATATTTTGATTATAAAACATACCATAATCAAGTATTTAAAATAAAACAAACAGATCAAGGATTAATGAAAGCTATTGAAAAGCCTGATACATTTAATCCGCCAGAAAGTGATATGTTTGAAAGAGTGTCTAGATCTATTGAAGTATTATATAGCGGTGCTAAAGTTTTAGGAACTGATACATTATTAAAATGGGAACTTGCTGAAAACATGTCAAGACCTTATGCTGATACAACAAAAGTTGAAATGAATTATTCTATATGCGCGCCACGTATGTACAAAGGTAGAATTGATTCATTGGTTAGTAAGTGTATTGGCTTTGCTGATATGATTCAAATAACACATTTAAAACTGCAGCAAGTTTTATCTCGTATGGTACCAGATGGTGTATATTTAGATATGGACGGCTTAGCTGAAGTTGATCTTGGTAATGGTACTAATTATAATCCTGCCGAAGCTTTAAACATGTATTTCCAAACAGGTTCTATTGTTGGTAGATCACTTACGCAAGATGGTGAAATTAATAGAGGTAAAGTACCTATTCAAGAATTACAAAGCAGTAGTGGTGGCGCTAAAATACAAAGTTTAATTACTACGTATCAATATTATTTACAAATGATACGTGACGTGACCGGACTTAACGAAGCAAGAGATGGTAGCTTGCCTGATCGCAATACGTTAGTTGGATTACAAAAGTTAGCAGCTACTGCTTCAAATACAGCTACTAGACATATAAATCAATCAAGTTTATATATAACTCTTAGAATAGCTGAAAACATTGCTTTAAAAATAGCAGATGCTTTAGAGTTTCCATTAACTGCAGAGTCATTGAAAAACTCAATATCTGCTTTTAATGTTGAAACATTAAGACAAGTAGAAGATTTAAACTTACACGATTTTGGTATATTCTTAGAATTAGAACCAGATGAAGAAGAGCAAGCTAAATTAGA
>Ga0208134_1001599_pt1 | contig 12851 bp, 20 predicted proteins | sample VirMetDEL_Mar_31_FD_184515 | JGI IMG/M metagenome (GOLD analysis project Ga0208134, IMG submission 184515) | Aqueous microbial communities from the Delaware River and Bay under freshwater to marine salinity gradient to study organic matter... | ecosystem: Environmental > Aquatic > Marine >... | reverse complement strand
TCGACAGCGTTTTCGCATGGAGGGCGGAAGATAATAAAATATATGTCCGAGTGGAAGGGATGGGCAATGTCCGAACTTTATTCTTTGACCTCGATTTAATCGAACCGACAAAGGGCATACCTGTTTCACCTCAGATTGAATCTAGGATACTCCGCAAAGAACTGGAATTAATTTCTGTAAACAAGGAGGTCGAAAAAGCATCTGCTCAAGTGGATAAATTTAAGATTAAACTGGGGAAAGAACTTAAAAAGTTGGACGAGAGAAAAGATAGGATCGACAAATATTGTGAGGATAAAAAGAGCGAGATAAAAATCCTCACAGAGAGATGTGCAAAGCTGTCAGATCGGAATTTTATTAAGTCATGCACAGAGTTTAGCAAGGCACTCCTAACCCATTTATCGGAGAAATGAAACTCCTCCGAATCATCGGCTTAATCGCCTTATTCGTCACCGCAGTCCTCGTCTTCGCCTACATCGTGGCCGCATTCGTACTTACAGTAATAACATCACTATTCTACACTACATGAACCACAAAATTATCGGCCTAACAGGTCCAAAGGCGGTAGGTAAATCGACCTATGCTAAATCAATCGAGGGATCGGTAATACTATCCTTCGCCACTCCAATTAAAGAGATGCTGAAGGTTATATTGCCGGGAGAGAAATATCTGCATTTTAAGGAAGAACCAATACCCAACTTCCCTGACAATATTAATACCAGGCAGTTATTACAAACCCTCGGGACGGAGTGGGGAAGGGAAGGAGTTTATCCGAATATATGGGTGGACTTAGCTTATAAGGCGGCTCTCCCTTACATCGGTAAGAAAACAATTGTATTCGATGATATCCGATTTCCCAACGAAGCATGGGCGATTCGCAGATGGGGACATACCCACGAGGTTTTGACGGAAATCGTTCACATTTCCCGGAAGGGACATGAACCCGATCCGAATGATAATCATGTCTCAGAGGCGGGACTTCCTAAAGGGATGATTGATAAATGGGTGTCGGTGGAGGATGGGAAATGAAGACTAGATTAACAGAAGAATTTACTTTTGAAGCGGCACATAGAATCCGCAACAAACGAAAAGAATACGGAGAACTTCACGGACATACTCATAAAGTATATGTTACTATAAGTGGAGAACCTGACCCAGAAGTCGGGTGGTTAATCGATCAGCAAGAGTTCCGTGGCATTGTTGGTAGAGTAGTAAAACGATTAGACCATCGATACTTAAATGAAATTATGGATCAGACTACTGCGGAAAGTATAGCTCTTTATTTATTTAAAGAATTAGAGAAGAACTTATCATTTAATGCTCTAACTTTAGATTCTGTTAAAGTCTGCAAGACTACAACCCAAGCAGAGGTATCTAGATGATAATTAAAGAACTAATATTAGAGTTAAAAACTTACCCTGAAGAATTGAATGTAAAAATATATGATGAATATGGAAGTAGTTATAAGTTTACAGAAATTGGGCAAATTTTAGAAAATCAAGAAATTGAAGAATCCCCCGAAGAAGAATTTATAATAATAATACCACAATGATATCTACAAATTTAGTGTATTTAGCCGGGCCAATTTATGAAATGGATGACACTTGCATCCGCTGGAGAAAGGCAACTTCTTTACTGTTAAGAAAAAAGGGCATAATGAGCCTAAGCCCAACTGACGCAGACTATCGAGGCCAAGAGTCAATTGCTGGGATGCCTAAACGGATAGTTGAGAGAGATAAAAAAGATATTGTAACTTGTGATACTATTTTAGCAAAGTGTGATCAACCTTCATGGGGTACAGCAATGGAAATTATGTTTGCATGGAGTTTACATAAACAAATTATTGTAGTCACAAGTTCCATGTCTCCTTGGATTAGATACCATGCAGACTATGTGTTTCCAACACTTGATGAAGCACTTAACGCAATGGAGTACCCTAAGTTTAACCCTGGTGTTACGCAATGATTGTAATGCCATCGAACAATGCTAAAGGGATAGTTCATTATTGGGCTGGACTTGGGTATCCTGTTGGTTGGTTATTTACTCCTGAGTCAGCAGTTAGAGAACCTGTGCCGTGGATTCCTTATGGAATTGATAATGGTAGGTTTAGTGTATGGTCATCTGGTAAAGAATGGAACGAATTTGATTTTACTAAGATGCTAGATTACTACCAAGAAACGATATTAAAGCCTCGCTGGGTAGTAGTGCCAGACTCTGTAGGAGATCGTGATCAAACACTTAGAGAGTGGGAGAAGTGGCATCCTATTTTAGAGCAGTCTTACGATCTTACATGGGCATTCTGCGTACAAGATGGAATGACTCCACAAGATGTACCACAAGAAGCATCTGTTATTTTTGTAGGAGGCACAAAAGAATGGAAGTTGAGGAATTTAACTATGTGGACAGAGTCCTTCAATCGAGTTCATGTAGGAGCAATAAATTCCTTTAAAGTGCTAATGAGATGCAAGGAACTAGGTGTAGAATCGACAGATGGTACAGGTTGGTTTCGTGGCCCAAAAATGACAGAGGCACTAGAAAGATACTTCAAGGTTCAGTCAGGAGAAATCAAAATGCCCGTGCAAGAGGAATTAAAATTGGATGGGAAAAGCTAGGGATATAGCCAAGCAAATGGCCACGGAAGCAAAGCTTAGAAATATGCTTCTCAAACTCCCCGAGGATCATGCCGGAATGTCCCAAAGAGAACTGGCGGATAAAACAGGGATTCCTCGGAGAACAATTCGTAAGATTGAAACCGAGGCGATTACGAAGATTACCGATTATATCCAGCAATTTATTAGGGAAGAGGGTTCCGACTAATGGCAATCCTATCAGCAGATATGGCGGGGTTCTTTGACCGGCTCCCGCAAGGAGACTTTGGCCATCATACTTTTATTGCCCGCCTAACCCTCCGTGCCGCCATGCACCAATCAGACTTTGAGAAAGCACATGATTACTGCCTCGAGGTCGCAAAGGAATTTACCCGCCGACCACTCCAACCAAACGAGATACGAAATGCATTAACTGGTGCATATCAAATCCTGTCAGGTGAGAAGATTATCAGCCCGACTAAAAAAGTATCAATTGATACCACAATCTCAACAAGCTCAAAAGGTAGACCCGAGGATCTCGAAATGCTTCAACTCCGCTCCTCCGCCATTCCTTTGAATGCCGAGGAGGCTGTTTCCAAGCTGTTCCGATCCGACCAGTGGATAAACATCCAGGCGGATAAATATAATACGATGATCAAGTCAGCGGGCGATTGGGGGATCAGTCAAGGGGTAGGGCAGATGGAATTTATATCGTACAACCCATTCAAGGATATCGGTCCTCGGGTAAAAGAGAATGCCGGTGAGCGAATGTACCTGGTACACGAGATTGATGATCCAACATGGACCAAGGCCGAACAGGTAGGACCGGCACTAGCCCTTGAATCTATCTGTCCCCTCAAGATGATAGTCGATAGTGGCGGTCAGTCCTTACATTGCTGGTACGATTGGATACCTGGTAAGGCTGATCAGTTTAAACATATGTCGATGAAGCTCGGAGCAGACCCATCGATTTATAATTCACCCCTCGGATTAGTCCGACTTCCTTGGGGGACGAGAAAGCCAAAGACTGAGAAGGGCGAGAAATATACTGCCCAGCAACCAATCCTATTTTGGCGCGAATGATTAATACTCTACTCAAAGCAACCATCGTACGACGGTTTATTCAGCTAGGCATTAAGCCCGTTAAAGCGATGAGAATGGCTCACCGAATGAACGAGGGAGATGCTATTGTGCTTGTCAGAAATCACATAAATTTAAAGCCCCAAATAATTTTAACACTAATCAAAAATCACATAAAAGATAATGAGACCTGAAAATGACCCATATTATAAAGCACAGCTTAAAGCCATAGAACTGGAATATATGCTAGACAGCCCAACTGTCACCAATATGCCAAACCGATCAATCGAGGTGAGGAATGACGATCCCAAGCCACTACCCGATATCATGTCATTCGGTCAGTGCATGGAGTTCGCCACAAACCCCGCCAACGAGCTTGAAGAGATTATCGAGGGATGTCTGCATGAGGGATGTAAGATGATCATCTCAGGCTCAAGTAAGGCGGGTAAGACTTGGAGTTTGATTAACTTGGCCATCGCCGCATCCAATGGGATGCCTTGGCTGGGGATGCCGGTTAAGCAGAGTAAGGTTTTATACCTCGACTTCGAGCTTAAGAAATACTTCGGTACGGATCGAATAAAGCGAGTAGCCAAGGCCATGTTTAAGGGAGAAATACCCAGCAACCACTACCTAGACTATTGGCCACTACGAGGTCACCGGACAGAATTGTTGGATCTCCTAACCAAGATCCGAGTGGAAAAGAGGAACTACGACCTAATTATCCTCGATCCATACTACAAGCTGGCAACCGGTATAGATGAGAACGATGCCAAAGCTGTAGGCGAAATAGTCAATCTAATCGAAGATTTCTCCGAGGAAACAGGTGCCGCCATAGTATTTGCCCACCACTTCTCCAAGGGAAATAAGTCAGAAACCGATCATATCGACAGAGCGAGTGGTTCAGGTGTCTTTGCCCGTGATCCCGATGCCATCCTAACCCTCACCGCCCACGAGGAGGAGGAACACTTAGTCCTCGAAACCACCTCCCGAAACTGTCCATTCTCACCCCCAAAAGTCCTCGAATTCTCTGCCGATACCTTCCCCCTTTTCCATCATAAACCCGACCTCGAGGCAAAGTTCAGAAAGCCAGGTCAAACCTCCACAATCCAAAAAAAGATTAATGAGGCCTTATCCGATAAGTTCCTAGAGCTGTTAAAGGATAAGCCGATTTGCGGAAAAAAGAAGGCGATGGAATTACTTCAGGAGCAAACAAATAACGAAGTTACAAAAGAAAGAATGGATAAGATTTTGAGCATGACAAAAGACCAAATCGAGATCGAAAAGAACGGTCCGAACAATTCAAATATCTATTCTCTCAAGCTAAAACTAGAAAGCTGATAGTGCAATTAAATAGTAAGAAGAGTGGTAGTAGTAGCCTATATAGTATACTACTACTACTACTCCTAGTAGTTAAAAAAAGGCTGTTAGTAGTGGGACGCTTGTGCTTGTGGCCTGAAGCCACACAAGCCCAGCCTCAAGCCGGCACACCTCCCACTACATTGCCAGCCTACAAGCTCACTCGATTAGAAGATTAAAACCGATCCATCAGTCTAACCGATTAACCGGCAGAACAGGTATCACTCAGCCTACCCATTCACTCGTTCAAAATATTATACCGCCCAAGAGGTACGAGGATAAGGTTCGATCAATCACAGCAAGGAGGGCATTCAGAGGAATGGCGGGATTGGCTGTCTTATACCCTAGCGTGGTAGATTGTATAGATCGGAGGCTAAAGACGCTCTGAGCGTCCTCTACGGCGATTTAAAGGCTATTCTGATAAAACTATGTCAGGTTGCTCAGGATCAAAATCAGTAAAACCATAATGCGGATGTGATCGGATATCAGTCTCATATCTGACTTTCTGCCTTGCCTCTTCAAATTTCTTTTCGGTCTCGGCTAAATCCAAATTGTGGCACTCGGCATATTCTTTAGCCATTGTCTTTAGATCGGGTTCTTTATTCCAAGGGAAATCTTCCATGCTCATATTTTACTACGAGCTAAAAACAATAATCAACTTAATAATTGCGAACAGGGCTTCCATTATAAGATCCCGTTCGAGGAAAAAGAAGAACAAGGTTAAGAGAGCATACCACTCTCTTTGATTATTATGTATCGGTGACTTCGGCCTCGATGATTTTTTCATCCTTCAAATTGGCAAGCTCGGCTCGGATCTCATCCAGGCTTAAAGATTTCTTCACTTCGATAGTCTGAGTAGGCTCACCTTCGTACTGGCGATGCTTGTCGATTAGAATGCCGGTAGCGATTGGTAGGACTCCTGATGGGATTTCATCGTCATTCAACTTCGTTATAAGCTTTTCTACCGCAAGATGGGTAGCAGTTCCAATTAGGGCTCGAAGATGCTTCTTAGATTCCTTTAGCGTATCACCCTCACGGGATTTAACGATAGCAATCGTATGCGGTGAAACTTTACAAGTCTTGCATATCTGTTTGATCGTTGATCCTTCTGCCAGCATCTTAACAACCTGGGCATAATCTTCCGGTCTCTTATCGAAGAACTTCTGACCTGTGAACACTGCGGGACAAGATTCCTCGACCTTTAGATTCGCTGGCAAATTCTCTGCTTGTTGGTACACCCTGGGTTTTTTAGTCGGCATATAAAATCAATCGGTGTGATAATATGAGAAAGTAATCTCAATAAGGATAATGGCAAGAACAATTAGACATAATCATTATTGTGAGAACACGATTTTGTTAAAAAGTATGCAAAATAATAATAAAAACGCACATTTTAAATATTTTTATGCGATTTGTGTCACCAACAGGGGGGGAGGGGGGTCGGATTTCGCGGCCCGCCGGTCACCGAGACCGATTGTGTCCCATAAAAAAATTTTGCCCAATTGCGTACCACTCGCCCTCCAATCTGCTAAAATCGAACTAATGCCACTTACCTGGACACCGCACCCCGCCTTACCGCCTCTGACAAAATCAGAGATGCTGTCCATGAATCCCGAAGCAATCCTCGCATATTGGGAAAAGCGTGAGGAAGCGATCAAGCTCGAGAAGGATGATCCATACCGGCATGGCTTTGAACTCGATACATGGAAGTTAGCGGATGAGCAGTTAAAGACTCACTCGGAAATTTTACTTATGGGAGGGAATAGGGCTGGCAAGTCCGAGCTTTGTGCGAAAAGAGTGGTTCAGACTTTAGTCGAGAATCCGGGCACAATTATTTGGTGTTTAACGGAAACATCGGCAAATTCGATCCAATTTCAGCAAAAACTCGTTTTCAAATACCTTCCAAAAGAGTTAAAATCGTTAGGCAGAGGTAAGGTCGGATATGTAATGTACAGCCTTCGTAATGGCTTTACTGCCTCAAAGTTTACTTTGCCTAACCGGTCCGAGTGCATCTTTAGAAATTGGAGCCAGGACATCAGTACAATTGAAGGAGGAGAAATCGGATGTCCCTCTCCGCCGGCACCCGGCACCCATAACATTGGATTTTGGGCTGACGAATTGGTGCCAATGTCGTGGGTGAATACGCTAAGGTTTAGATGTGTAACAAGATCGCATGAGAGCCCACATGATGGAGTAGTTCGACCGGCAAGTGGCTTAATTTCCTTCACCGCAGTAGACGGATGGAACAGCGTAGTCAAATCGATGCTAACGGGAGCCCGCACCATAGAGTCAACGAAAGCGGATCTATTAGACGGCGAGGAAGTCCCCCTCGTTCAACAGCCCATCCGCAAAGCCAGTTCTGTGGTTTACTTTCACACAGCGGCGAATCCCTTTGGCGGTTGGGCGGCAATGAAGAATCAATTAGAGGGGGAGAAGAGGGAAACGATTCTTTGTCGGGCGTATGGAGTGCCTGTGAGGCAGTCTAGGGCAATTTTCCCGTCGCTTTCGGACCGTAACTTCGTATCCCCCGAAAATCTTCCCGATTTCTCGGATGCCAACTGGGTATTATCCATTGACCCGGCGGGAGCGAAGCCTTGGACAATGGTCCTCTTTGCAATCGATCCTCATGGAGTCGCCTGGGCGGTTAAGGAGTTTCCTGACTTCGACACATGGGGTGGATGGATTGACTTAACCAAAGACAAGCTAAGTGCCGGCGAGGCCGCCCAACCGAACGGGTACGGCCTGGCGGATTATGCCGATGAAATTCGTAGGATGGAGAAGGTATGTGGGGAAAGTGAGGTCATCCGCATAATCGACCCTCGTTTGGGAGCGGCGAGCTATCAGAAGTCGGAAGGATCTTCTAACATTATCGATGATTTAATGGATGAAGATATTATTGTTCAGCCGGCCGAAGCGTTAGACATCGAGACAGGACTCCAGGCTATTAATAATTTACTCGCATGGGATCGGGAAAAGGAGATGGATTTGGATAATAAGCCTAAATTGATGTTCAGCGATGAGTGTCAAAATCTAATAAGTTGTATGCAAGCTTACCAACCAAGTGCTGGGCTAAAATGTCCGAGCAAAGATTTCGTGGATAATGCCAGGTATTTTTGCATCGGTAATTTCGAGTATTTCAGCGAGGACGAATTAATTTCAACAGGTGGTGGAGGGTATTAATTATGGGAGTAACTAAAAAGTGGAGTCAAATGCAGAGGGACCAAGTGGTAATTTTACGGAAGACTGGATTAAGCTGGCCGAAGGTAAGTAAAGGGGTGGGCATCCCTCGTTCTAGCTGTCAGAAGATTTGGTCTGAGGAATCGGATGGTAAAGTCGAACTGCCCGCCCCACCGGCAAAGCAGATAGAAAAGGCTAGGGTGCTTAAACTCGTCCCCAATCCCCGCCTTATGCTCATTCATTTTGATGATCGGGAAGGGGTTGCAAGGTGCGTTAAGAGGCCGGAAGCTAATCACCCTCCAAAATCGGAAATCTATGTCAAAAAAGTCGAGGGAGACGATGATTTGTATCGAATCGCATGATCAGACGGAGAAGCGGATTGATCTGATGTTGAGGGAAATGGTGGTAGAGGAGGGCTTGTCTGCATTTGAGGCGGGGCGTGAGCCGAACAATTTCACGCTGAAGGAAATTAGCGAATTTATCGGAGTGCCTATTATCGCTGTCCACAGAGTCGAAAAAGAGGCACTGAAAAAACTTAAAAAAATAATGTTAGAATTGGAGATTAAAAATGGAAATACAGGAATTTAGCGAAAAAGGACCGGATGTAGATGCCATCAAAAAGGAGTTTGAAGATGCGAAAGCGGACTTGAGCTTTTGGATGGATAAAGCGGAACAGGGTAGGGAGTGTCGATTTAACGAGTGGGCTGGCAAGGATGAGTCAGGCAAGAAGAATGGTCCGGAGGCATTTCCTTGGGACGGGAGCTCCGATCTCGAGCCAAACTTGGTTAACCCGTTGATTGATGGGGATGTAGCCTTACTTAGTCAGTCACTCAGCCAAGCCAACCTCGTAGCCGCTCCCGTAGAAAGTTCCGACATTGGCAGTGCAAAGATGGTAAGCGAATTTCTTAAATGGCGAATGAACTCAATGACGGAACTTCCTCGGGAAGCCGCTATAGGAGCAAACTATTTATTGCAGAATGGACTTACATTCTTCGGCACTTACTGGAAGCGTGAAACCACTCGAGTGTTCAAGGATATTAGCCTCGAAGAGATTGCACAGATGTCACCCGAGTTAGCTATGGCAATCCAAGACCCTGAGATGAAAGAGGGAGTTGAGGAGATGCTATTTCCGCTATTCCCGAATCTGAAAAAGCGAAGAGTTCGGAAGATGATTAATGAACTTCGCAATAAAGGAGTATCGAAAGTTCCGACTGAAAAAGCTGTTGTTAATCGTCCGGCCATTAAGGCTTATGAATTAGGCAGAGAAATAATCATCGACTCTAATGTAATTGATTTGGAGTCTGCCAGGAGCATTCACTGCATTCACTATTACAGCCCCGAGGCACTCATGCAAAAAGTCAATGAGGGATGGGATAAAAAGTGGATTGAGGAGGTGCTTGAGAACAGTAAGGGCTTTTATGCACCTGAGAGTTACAGTTCTGATTTAATGTCTTACGATACCGGTAATTTTTACGGCACACAGGATTATGAGGGTATGGTCCGAGTTATTACAACTTATCGTAAGGAACTCGATGAAGATGATGTGCCAATTTGCACGATTACTTGCTGGGCAGATGAAGCGGAAGGTCATGGGTTCCATAGTCCGATGGAATATGACGAGGGCAGATATCCATTTGTCTGCATAACTAGGGAGAACCTAAATCACCGACTACTCGATTCCCGAGGTTACCCTGAACTTTTAAAGAGTTATCAAATTTCAGTAAAAACCGAGATGGATGCACGGCGTGACCGCGCCTCGATGAGTACCTTGCCAGCCGCAGAATATATCGTTGGCCGAAAGCCCGAACGGATCGGACCAGGTGCGCAGATTCCAGTCCGCCGCCGTGGAGAGTTTGGATTCGTTGAAATTCCACGCTACTCGCCAGCCTCGATGGAGGTGGAGATGCAAATCAGACAACTCGCCAATAAGATAACTGGCAGAGCGACATCGCCCGAGGATGCAGTTGAAGCAAACAGCATTCGCCAGCACTTGGTAAATCAGTGGCTCAATGGATTCAAACAGATTTTAAATCGGGTTTGGTGCTTGGATCGGACTTACGGCGGACCACAGATATGGTTTCGGGTAACGAATAACGAGCAAGGCGCTCAGTTGATGCTCGATGAGACTGCCGAGGTTTATGATTTTAATATCACATGGAACTCGATGAATCAGGACGAGGAGAAGGTTCTTCAGAAGTTGGATACTGTTGGTAAATTAATGTCGCAGTATGACAGACAGGGTCAAGCTCGCTATGACATTTACCTCCGTAAAGTGCTTGAGGCTATTGATCCTAATCTTGCTGGACAATTGATCGCCCCAGCGGAAGAGGCAACCGACAAAGAGATTAAGGAAACTTCTGCCGATATTGCTAAGATATTCTCGGGGCAAGTGGTTAATGCACCACAGCAAGGGGTTAATTCTCAACTTCGCCTCCAAGTTCTTCAGCAATACTTACAAGGAACTCCCGAAGTGCCAGCGACTGATGTTCAAAATCGTATGCAAGAGGATGAAAACTTTGCCAAGAGACTTCAGACATATGCCGGTCAGCTTGAACAAATGGAAGTACAGAATCGCAATAAACTAATTGGCCAGCTAGGGACTGCCCCCGGCAATGTACCAGGTACTTCAGTAGCCGCTTAAATAAAAAGGAAATATTATGCCAAAAGTAGGAAAGAAACATTATTCGTACACGCCTAAAGGAATGGCTAAAGCTAAAGCCGCCGCCAAGAAATCGGGTAAAAAGGTAAGCTATGCCAAGAAAAGCACTCGGAAGGCCAAGTAAGGTTAACAGCCCAAGGAGAATCCGAAAGGGTGAAGCTGGGTATGGGGTTAAGAAATTTGTGGTCCGAGCGTCTGAAGGCGGTAAGCAGAAGACAATTCGCTATGGGGATGCCAAGATGAAGATCCGAAAGTCTAACCCATCTGCCCGTAAGTCTTTTCGTGCAAGGCATAGTTGTGATGAGAAAAAATCAAAACTAACGGCGGGGTATTGGTCTTGCCGAAAATGGTGATGCCAAAGGACGCTTGCTATAAAAAGGTAAAGGCTCGGGTAAAGGTATTTCCATCCGCCCGAGCATCTCAGCAGATTGCGAAATGCCGGAAGTCGAAGGGACAGGTTAAGAAGTCTCCGGCTGGATCTTCGTTAAAAAGATGGGGTGCTGAGAAGTGGAAAGATACACGGACCGGCAAACCATGCGGACAGGGTAAGGCGAATGAATACTGCCGCCCGACTAAAAGAGTTTCGAGTAAAACGCCCAAGCTAAAATCGGAGATGAGCAAGAGCCAATTGAAACGGAAGAAGGCGGAGAAATCGAAGGTTGGCATGGGCAGAAGAGTTAAACCAATAAGAAGGAAAAAATGACACTAGGAGACGCAATAAACGGCCTCGGCGAACAGACTGAATGGCTCGTAATAAAAGATTTTATTAAAGAACAGCGGGATATGTGCCTGGTCGATTTTCAGGACTATACCCATGTGGATAACCCTCAAAAACTCGCCCGACTTAGCGGTGAGATTGCTGGTTTAACACGAATAGTAGAAAGCTTAGAAAATGCCGAAAGAGACACTGACACCCCATCAGCAATTTAAAAACGAACATCGGGCTTTGCTTAACCGCTGGCTTGAAGAGAGTGATATTGAAGACCATGACATGGCCAAGATCGTTTTAACTGATATAGAGGAATGGATGGACGATGAGGTGATTGAGTTTGAAAGCGATATCGACCTCGAAGATGACGAAGAACACGAAGCGTAAGGGCTACATCTACGAGCAGATTTTCTTTACTGAAGCTTTAAAAAACGGCCTAGAAGTTTTTTGCCCCCTCGGGGATCATTTACCGGTTGACTGCATTGTCGTAAATTCGGCGGGTCGGAAATTTAATGTTCAAATCAAGGGTTCTGAAAAATCGAGTGTTTCGGAGAGAAAAAATGGATGTGCAAGGTATAAATTTTCAACGACCACAGGCCGAGTTGTAAAATATCCGCTCGACTGCACCAAGGTCGATGTGGTGGCAATATTCTGCGCTGACATTCATGCCTGGTATCTAATTCCATGCCTGGCAATTGATGGAGCATTAACAGTTGCGGTATACCCGCACAACCCCAATTCCAAAGCCAAGCACGAGAAATATCGGGAAGCGTGGGAAATATTTAAAACTGCCTGAAAAATTTTCTTGGCTCCCTGTCATAATGGGATGTGGCGAACCATATCGGTCCGCAGAACAACGCAAGAGTGCGAACTTTAAACGCAGAATTATGGCAGATACAGAATTAAGCGAGGCTCCGGCTGAATCGGGAGCAGAAACACAAACGCAAGGGATCACCACTTTGGAAGAATTAACGGCATCGTTCGTTGAGAAAGTCGAAGAGGCTGAACCCTCACAGGAATCTGAAGTGGAAGTTGGTCCCGAGACAACTACCGCAGATGCAGAAACCGACCAGGATACAGATGTTCTTTTACAGTCAACCGAAACCGAGGAATCGGAGGAGGAGGAAACGGAAGAGATAGCCGAAGAGGAGGAGTCAGGATCGGAAGAAGCTGAACCGCCCAAAGCTGTTGGCAAACTGCTTAAACAGGTCAATAAACTGACCGCCCGAGCAAAGTCAGCCGAAGAAACAGCCGAAGCATTACAAGCTCAAATCGAGTCCCTAAA
>Ga0208134_1001598_pt1 | contig 12857 bp, 15 predicted proteins | sample VirMetDEL_Mar_31_FD_184515 | JGI IMG/M metagenome (GOLD analysis project Ga0208134, IMG submission 184515) | Aqueous microbial communities from the Delaware River and Bay under freshwater to marine salinity gradient to study organic matter... | ecosystem: Environmental > Aquatic > Marine >... | reverse complement strand
TACATCCCCATTTACACACGTCACCGTTCTCAGGTTTAATCCCAATCCGTGTCTCTCCTTTTAAATGTTTCTTCCATAGTTCAAGGGTAACAGGTTCGTGGACCGTGAGTACTTTAACCTGCTTCTTTCCCCGTTCATCTACTTCCCCTGTAAGAGAAGTAGTGATGAACAGTTCAGAATTACCCTCAAATATTTTTAAGAGTTTTTGCTCCATGGTTAATTAAAATGGAGTTGCTTCTTTAGGTGCGTTTCCTTGTGATTGATTCTCCTGGGAGAAGTCAACCTTACCAAAGATATCACTCTTCATAGCACTCTTATAAAATCCTTGAGTAGCCTCTAATACTTTTAAATGATCAGTTGCGTTCAAGAATGAATTAAATTCTATTACCCATCCATACCATGAGTTTTTAGAATTAGATTCTTTAGTCGTACTCAATTTATAAGTCGTAGACCAAGACGGTGGATTGTACATACCATTCTTACCCTGCGCTCTTCTAGATTGAATCATAGAGTTCCAAGTTTTGGATTTCTTTTTCTGAGTTGACTTTAAAGGTATCAAGGCTTGTTCAATTGGATTTAAATCTTTATCCAAAATGTAAACAAAATGATTACCTGTATCCTCGATATAATTACCATTAGGCAATCTATCTTTATTATCTGCAGACCTTGTAGTCTCAGACATAATTGCAGGATCCGTGTGTATTGCTACAGGTCTTCCTAAACCTTCACCTTTGTCCTTCCACTCATTAAATGTATTTATGTAAAGACATGGTGCTACTATCAGACCTTCTTTACCTTTCCACACAGTACCAGATGTTTCACTCCATATATCACCCTGTCTAGCAGACTCGACAAATTTACCATCTGTCTCATCTAACACAGGAGAGTTAGCATAAAGTATTTTTAACATTGGAAGTTTTTGATCTCGAGCTGTTGTAAACTCTTGACCTTGTCCTGCCATACCTTCTAAATCAAATGTAGCAGGTAGGTTTTCTTTTTTAGTTGCTATCGCTTTTTCTTGTTGCTTTTCTATCATGTTTACTCCTTCGTGGTTATTTTAGTTTTATTTGCAACGTAGGTTCCAAACAATTCTGCAGGAACATCTTTACCTAAATCTGCGATCTGTTCTTTTACAAACGATCTTAGACTACTAGGGTGTACTGATGTTTTCTGTTGAACTGCTAGACCTTTGTTCTTCAACTCTTCTACAAGTGCTTTAGCTTCATTGTCTTGCTTCATTTTAAACTCCAAAGATACTTGGTTTTTAATCAAGTCTCCATGGCCGTTTTCACGTAGCCAATCAAAAGCTTCTTCACTTCTAGATGCTGGTATTCTTGCAGAGTAGAATGGTTTAACCTCTACGGATATTCCACCTTCGAGTTTAATTAACTCTACACCTGCTTGTTGCATTAAGTTTGGAATTGTTTGCTCAGAAAGATTAGTCTCAACTTCTTTTAACTTTTTTAGTTCGTCTTCAGCCGTTGCTATTTTTTTCTGAGTTTCCAATAACTTTTTGCAAGAGTCGGTAATGTCAGTCGACATTGCCATATCTATATTTACAATAGATTCTGCTTCTAAGTCCATAAGAACCTCCTTGATCGAATCAATATATTATTTAATTGATCTTTGCAAATAAATAATTTAAATCATTTTACAATGTATAAATACAAAACAGAACCCTTCAAACATCAAAGACAATCATTAATGGAAGGGGCTAAACCTTATAACTTTGCATATTTCATGGAGATGGGAACAGGTAAGACAAAGGTTGCTATAGATAATGCAGCATACTTATTTCAAGATCAAAGAATAAATTTTGTTTTTGTTATTGCACCTAACTCTGTTTATCAAAATTGGAAAAAAGAAATTGATATACATTGTCCAGAAGATACTAATATTTATATTTGGAAAGTATCAAAAGATAAAACATTTAGAATGGATCCAGATAAACTTACATTTGTTTTAATGAATGTTGAAGCATTATCACATGCATCAGGTAAGAAGTGGTTAGAATCTAAACTTCAAAAGCATGGTATGAGAAGTATGATTATATTAGATGAGAGTACATCTATAAAAAATTTAAGAGCATCAAGATCTAAAGCTATAATTAAATTAGGCCAACTTGCTAGATATAAAAGAATTCTTACAGGTTCTCCTATTACTAAGTCTCCGTTAGATTTGTTTTCACAATGTGCATTCTTAGATAAAAAGTTATTAGGGTATGATAATTACACAGTATTCAAAGCTAAGTATGCAGTTATGTTTAGTATAGAACGGGGCGGGTACAATATACAAATACCAAAGTATTATGTAAATCTTGAAGAGTTAGAATATAAATTAAAAAACTTTTCATATAGGGTAAGAAAAAAAGATTGTTTAGATTTACCTGAAAAGATGTATGTACAAAGATATGTAGATCTACCGGATGAACAAAGAAAAGCTTATGAACAATTAAAAGAATCTGCATTAATGATCTTAAGAGATGCAGAGGTATCCTACAATAATAAACTTACTGAACTACTTAAACTACAACAAGTAGCTAATGGCTTTGTCAAAACAAATGAAGGAGACATTGTAGATTTTAAAACTAATGCCAAGCTTAATGAGTTAATGAATATAATAGGAGAGACAGAAGACAAGTGTATTATCTGGGCTAACTATGTTCATAATATTGAAAGCATTAAAAAGAAATTAGCTGAGACTTATGGTGTAGATTCAGTTGTATCTATCTATGGTAAAGACTCGGTAGATGTTCGTAACCAAGCAGTAGAAAAATTTCAAAACAAAGATGAGTGTAGATTCTTAGTTGGTAATCCAACTGTAGGTGGATATGGTTTAACATTAACTGCTGCTAAGTATGTTATTTATTTTAGTAACTCTTATAATCTAGAAGTAAGACAACAGAGTGAAGACAGAGCCCATAGAATAGGACAGAAGTCTCAAGTAACTTATATTGATATAATTTGTAGAGATACTATTGATCAAATGGTTTTACACAATCTTGAAAACAAAATTGAATTATCTGCTAAGACTCTTGGGGAACAGGTTCAGAAGTGGCTTTAGTTTTATGATATCGTTCTACTCTTTCTAACCATTTCTCTTCATACTCTTTTAATTTATTCTCATTCATTTTAAATTCTTGATAAACTTTATCTTTAGTACAGATACATATTAACCCTTGTGTTATAGGACCATATTGTTTCTTATGTGCTAATGAGTAAGCACAGATCTGATAATAATAATCTTCAACATACTCTTCTCTTTTTAATTTGTTTGATTGTTTGAAGTCAATGATAGTAGGTTGATCATCATATAAACCAACTACATCTGTTGCACCTGCCCACCTATCTTCATATGCAAGACTAACTTCATTACCCCATACTTCTTTTAACTTACCTAGATTATCTACAATTTCGTGAGCCATGAGTCGTGGTAAAGCACCATCTGGTGATAGGTTAATGTAACCTTTACCATCAATATAATTCTCTAATACATAATGCATCTCAGTTCCTCGAGTTGCAGCTTGAGTAGTTATTCTTTGCGCTTCTTGATAACCAACTCTTTCCCTCCATCTATCGAGACCTGCTTTCTTATCTTCTGATTGTGTAGCGGATAGTATAGTTGTGACTGAAGGAATTTTTATATCACCAACATTATAGTGCCGTGAGCCGAGGTCATTGTCTCGAGTATACTTTGCATAGTCGTATTTTTTTTCGAGTTTTAAATCAGTAATACTAAATGAATTATTTTTTCTAACAAGACGCACAAGGTCTTTTAGAATACTTTAAATAGAAGAGCAACTATTATTCCAATCATAGTTGTCATTAAAAAACCTGTAGATGCTATCATTATTTTTTCAAGTCTATGTATATCTTTATGTACATCACTTATTTTTTTATTAGTTTCTTCCTGCATAATCCTACATAACTTCTCATGATCATCCATTCTTTGATGAGCAAGTACATCTTTATTAGAAGCTTTTCTTGGCACTGACTATCCCTCCCTTACTAAAAAGGTTTAAGGCCTGGGCTAATTCTGTGTTTGATTGTTGTCCACCCATAGGTAAATTAGAAGGTGTTACATTAGGTAATGGAACTGAAGGTGTAGGTAAGTTAGGTTGTGTTTCTTGAGTAGCTATGTTTTGTTGTTGTTCCTGTATATCAGATGTCTCTACTACAGGCTCAGAGTTTGCTATTACTTCTTCTGCATATTCAGGTTTTACATAACCTTGTTTTCTAATTTGTTCTAATTTTTCTTTACCTAATTTATATTCTTCAATGTGATCACTTGCTTCAGAGTCAGTCATAAAACCACCAGCAACAAGAGTCTGAGTTAAACCTCTTGTTAGGTTTAAACCTTTTTCATAAGAAACTGCACTACCACCATTTATAAATTTTTGAATAACACCAGGCCTAGTAAATAAGTATGAGAGTGCGGTAGGAGCTAATACAATTCCTCCTGCCATTTGCCAATCTCCCGTACCAACTCCGTAACCAACACCCCCTGCTAAAAATGTAGTTGCTGCTCCTGATTGTTTAAGTTGCATAAAGATTGACCCAGGACCTGCAGCAGAACCAGGTGCGAATATTTTGTTTTGTGCAACCGTTAATGCTTTAATACTTTGAGATATATTTTTCGCTTCTGTTTCAGTAAAAAACTTGTTTTTAGGATTTAACAATTGTTTATATTTACTTGTAAATGCAGAAAGTTTATTTCCATCAATTCTAACATAAGATCCATCTTTTTTAGATCCTGCCTCTAACATCTCTCTTAAAAACTGTCCTTTTATTCCATCCTTAATTTTTTGTCCTTGAGCAGTAATTTTTCCGTTTCTAGAAAAATGGTTATTTATAAAATCATAAAATTGTGTTGTAGCTTTAGGATTATTTACAGCTACAATTTCTTTATAGATTTTTTCTTGACCAAAATCTTTATTCATAATTTTTTTTAATACCCCCTCACTGAACATATCTTTGTTTGCCTTATACATTTGAGCAAGTTCGTTTCTTTTGTTAACTAATGATGGTGGTATTGGTGAATTTGTAAGTGTGTCCTCAAAAGCTTTTTCTAACATTGCATGAACTCTAGGCGCACCAAATCTACCAGCTTTATTTTTACCTAAAGCACCTCTATTTAAATTAAATGTTGCATAATCTACTACGTTAGTTTGGCCATCACCTATTCTTAAAATATCATCTATCATTTGTCTTGCAGGTGCTCCAGCTTCACCAGCAGGAATATATCTTGAATCTTTGCTTAACTTAGTTGCAAATTCTTTTAATTTAGTTAGGTCTAGTCCTTTTCCACCTTGAGCAATAATATCTTTATCTAGTTGGTTAAATTGTCTTTGCATAAATCTTGTGTACAATCTATCTTTTTTTGTTATTGAATCTCTTACTAAAGCTCCAACAACATCTAAATTTTCTCCAGCTTCGATCAATCCTTGATCCATTTTAATAGCAGTATCAACCATGTCATCTAAGCCTATTTGTAAAACTTTAGATGAACCTTGTTTTGCAGATTGTAAAAATACACTACCCCCAAAAGATGCCTGTAATATATTTTCTGCAGTATCTATTGCTCCGTTGTCAATCAATTGAGCGGGTGTAATTGCTGCAGATTTAATTTGTTTAAGGATATCATCCCCATATTTAGCTTCATATTTTTGTAACAATTGTAATTGTTTTTCAGATAACTGACTTCTTGGTTTTGCTAAAATTTTTAAAAGATCATCTTTTTGTTTAGTAAAAATATTTAAAGCATCTTCAGCATTTGTAAGATAGTTTAACTTTCTCCCCCATATTTTATTATAAGTTCCTGCTAAAGTTTTAGATATACCAAAACCCATTACTTCCCCCAGCGCTCCTTGAAATGCTCCTCTTGCTACTTCTTTAGTTATATCTTCCTTAGGGTCAACAAATTGTGCAACACCTGCACCAGTTCCACCCCCTGCAGCTGCACCAATTGTCATTCTTGTTAATTTTTTATTAGCCATATTTAAAAGAGGTCTAGCATATCTTGCAACCCTGGATAAATTTGCAACTGAAGCTGTTGTGGCAGCTAAAGATGTTCCACCAGTCACTGGAGCTAAAGCAGCACCTCCTACAGCACCAGCTATAGAAAACCCAACTTCTAAAACTAATCTTTTAAAAGTTGGACTTGATAAAAAATTTTCTGTATCTTCATCATACTTACCTAGTTCTGCTTCATCTAAAACATCTTTAGGTGTTATTTGAAATGTTGATAATTGTTCATCGACTGCCTTATTACCTGTTTTTAACATACCCTGTTTTTTTGCAGCCAACGCAGTTTGTATTTTAATAGATTCTTGTTGGGTCGGTTCATTACCAGAAATAGTAAAGTCGATACCTTCCATTGTAACTGTTCCCATAATTACCTCACATCTATTTCTGTTTCACTTATTACTTTTATATCTTGTGGAGTATTTAAAAATTGTTCTAAATAATCAGATGCACTTCCACCTGCCAATATATCTTCAATAGGTGCACCAGAAACTAATCCACCAGATTTAGTAGCTTCTTCTACATCATTTAAATATTTATCTAACGCTTTTAATTTAGCCTCAAACATTATTTCAGTATCACCTACTTGTGGTATTAATTCTTCAATCCTTGCTCTTTCTTGGTCTGTTACCTGTGCTCCTGAAATGGCTTTAGTTAAAAATATACCAGCAGAACTTATATTTTGTTTTAATTGTTGATACTCATCAGCATAACCACTACCTGTTACTTTTCCTATAGTACCTTTAATTCTTCCAGTATCTAAAAATCCTACAGGTTTACCTAAATCATCATAACTTGTTGCAATTCTTCCTAATAGTTTTCTTGTTGTAATTGTATTAGCTAAGGTCTCAACTCTTTTTTCACCAGGTTTTTGTAAAATTTTCGGTGCCTTACCTGCTTCTTTGTATGCAACTGTACCTGGAAGAAGACCTGCATCTTTAACTTCCTTTTCCGTCATATATCTTCCTGATCCACTATCAGCTTTATTTTTTTCTATTGCTAAAATAGTAGCAGGTAATTTTGATACCCCTTCTCCTAAAGCACTCAAGGCATTACCTACACCAGAACCTTTAGCTTGAAGTAATGGTCCCGCTAAAGTTGCGGCATATATAGCTTTTTCTTTTGGGGTAAGTGAACTTAACCCACCTGTTTGATAATGTTTAATAGTTGGTTTTAAAGATTTAAAGTATCTTGTCTTAAACATTTTTCTTGTTAATACTTTATCCATAATTACCTCGGTTGCATCATATTATACGTAGCATATGCACCTAGTCCAGCACCTGCTGCTTGTGCTAATGGATTAGAGCCGGGAGACGTGGTTGCTGTAATACTACTCTGTGTAGTAGGTAAGTTAGTCATGATACCTTTCATAAACTCTACTCTTTGATAAGGCTCATATGCTCTTTGTAGTTCTGTTGCTCTTTGAGCGTCTAGTGCTCTTTGGCCAATACCTCTTTGTACTGCACCTGCTTGCATCTGTGCATTTATATCTGCAAGACTCATGGCTTGTTGTTGTGCACCTAGTTGACCTAACATTTGTCCACCCGCAAGTTGTTGTTGTCTTTGAGTTTGTGCTGCACCTAATGCAGTTTGAAAACCTTGTGCTTGTGCTTGACCCATTGCTTGTAAAGTTCTGTTTTGTAATTCTGCTTGTTGCACTCCTTGTCTACCACCACCAAAAGCTCCTGCATCAATAGCTGAAGCACTCAATTGGTTTTGTGCTATCTGTCCTTGTCTTCCAATTTCATTTGTGACGTACTGTTGGTAAGGATTTAAAAATTGTCCAATGTTTGGGTTTTGCATTCCTGTTGCAATAGAACCTATACCAGCTCCAACTGTATTAGCTCCAACACCTGTTTGACCTGCTTGTGTAATACCAGCTTGTTCTAGTGGTGAAAGACCTGCAACTTGAATACCAGGAATAGATACAGGTTGTGAAGCTAAACCTGCTGCTTGATCATAAAGTGCTAATTTTCTAGCCTCAACTTCTGGTGCTTCTCTTGCAATTGTAGTTTGTGTACCGGAGCCACCTCCTCCACCTCCACCACCACCAAGATATTGTTTTAATCCTGTAGTAGGGTTAATGCTTCCTTGACCACCAACGCTTTTTAAAAGTGTTGATTCAAATTTATTTATATGTGCAAGTTCAGTATCTCCACCAATACCTTTACCAGATAAATCTTTGTATAAGTCTTTAAATAGTTTTATCTTTTCTTGTACATTTAATTTTTTTATATTTATCATAATTCTTTTTCTACTTGAACATGTGTTGCCACATATCCTTTTTGTTTAAATAAAGGGACATAACCTGGTCTTGAAAAGATCTCCATTTTTTTACAACCTTGTTCTTTAGCCCATTCAGCCACTTTATCAATTTGATCAAACCATTCTTTATACCTTTTACCAGTAACGATTTTAGCATCACAAACTTTATAGTTAGGATATTCTCTAATCTCAGTAACGCCCACACATAAAATTTCGTTAGTATCTGTAACAGCCAACCAAAGCTGCATAGTCCCATTTTTACAATACTCTTTAATATGTTCTTCACTTATAAACCCTCCTGCTCTTATGCAAGCTTTGTGTACTAATTCTTTTGCTAGAGGCCATACTTTATCTACCTCTTCTTTATTGAACTGTATTAGTTTGGTTGTCATTAACTAAATCGTAAATTCTTTTTAATTTTTTTTGTTGATCATAAAAATAATCAGCACCTGCTTTTCTCATACTTTTATAACTCTTTGGATCTCCACCAGATAATATACCTGCACCTAAGACTGCATCTGCACGTGACACAAACTCTCCATCAGCTAATTGAGCTAACATAGTGTCTTCATCCTTATCACCGTTACCTGCACCATCTTCTACATAACCTTCTGCTCTTACATAATTATTGTAATCGTTTTCGTTATGATCTGTTTTTGATGGTAGGTAGTTTACACCACCTTTATTAAATTTTGGAATAGCAGTTGCTAGTCCACCTTGATTTGCATAAAACATATCTGAACGAAGAGTATCATCCATTGAAGGTTGAGTATTTTGTGCAGGAACAAATGCACCTTCTAATTTACCAGATTGTTCTTCGTATGCTTTTTTATAGTCTTCTGGATCGTAACCTTTTATTTTACCATCTCCTTCATCTCCTCCCATTAATAATGGAAGTAGGGTTGATGCTGTTACTAATTTAGTTCCAGTATCCATTCCTAAAATTCCTTTACCTGCTTGTTCTGCAACAGCGGGAACAACCTGACCTGCTGCATTTGTACTAGCTGCTTTTGCTGCAACAGCTTTTTGTCCTAGTAATCCTTTAATTCCACTGAACGCTGAACCTTGTCCAATGTTACCTAAAAAACCTTGCCCTGCTGTAACACCTGGAATACTTCCAGCAGCCGCCCCAAAGGCGTATGCTCCACCACCTAATAGAGCTGCATCTCTTAATGCTCTCTTTGTTGATTTACCTCGAAGTTTTTGTACGCCAAATGTGGCTAGTGCTATTGTAAATGGATCCATAGTCTAATTAATTAATTATAGACAATATTACCATTTTACTTGGTTAGTTTCAACTCATCAGCAAAGCGTCCCTCATACTGATGCTCTCCTACATGGACAATAGTATCCCCTATATAGGCATGACATTTACCACCTATATCTTTCCAAAGCTTACAGAATGAGAAGTCTTCTCCAAGATAAGTCTTAGTCTCTGGGTCGTGGATCGTGTCAAAAAAATTCCACATATGTGGCTTATCTACATACTCTCCATTAATAACTGTCTTTTGTACAATAGATTTTTCTGGGTATGCTTCTATCATCTTGTCTATAACAGATCTTTTAATTAACATACATCCTGTTGGACTATGGGTTACTTCCATAACACCTTTATCTATTTTAATATTCGTATCATCTTCAACTCTCATAGGATAAGTATTAAATGATTTTTTAAGATCATTCATTGTTTTGATTTCATTATTATTTATACGATCCATAACTTTATCCCACATCATTGTTTTTAAGGGATAAGGTATAGATAAAATATCTTTATCTCTATCAATCATTTTAATTATAGATTCTGCATGAAAATATATATCTGAATCAATGAATAACATATGAGTATAATTAGATTCTAAAAAACCTGCAACACACAAGTTCCTACCTTGAGTAACAAGAGAAGACTTCATCAATTGAAATGTTATTTTTATTTTTTTTTCAAAAGCTAATTTTTGTAATCCTAATAAAGCATTAGTATAATGTATTGAACATTCGCTATGCACAGGAGTAGCTACAAAAATAGAATAAGGTTTGATCTGTTCATTTTTAGATTCACTTTTCCATATAGGTGCTATAGCTTTGTCAAAAGGTTTTGAATCTATTTTTAATTCTTTAAGTGTTTGATAAGTGTCTTTATTTACTGTTTCTTTCACTAATCGCTCCTTTCAAAAAGCTTGTCCATTCCATTCCTTTTTTCTCCCAACTATAAAATCTTTTATAAAACTTTTGTTGTTCTTCCAAATGGTCTTGTATAAAATCTTCATGTAAATATTTAGCTGCAGTATTAATAGCTTCTCCTGTAGCTATAGCCATGCTTTCATAATTAGTAGAATAGTTTATATACACAGGCCACTCTGCACATGTTTCATATAATGCTCCAAAGTTATTTGTAATTACATGAACTCCAGAAGCTAATGCTTCCAAAGCTGATGCACAAGAAGTCTCTTCAAATATAGATGGATAAACAAACATATCATAGTTAGGCATCATCTCTCTAATATATTCATTAGGTTTATAACCAATATAATTTACATTAGATAATTTTTCTGCTTGTTCATATAAAGGCTCAAACTGTTGATCATTATTTTTTTTAAATTCATCTCCATAGACTTGCGATGAACTATATACATCTAGTATAATATTGGGGTTCTTTATTTCCTGCATTGCACCTAATAAAACATTTAAACCTCTCCATGGTGTACAGTGATGTATAAGTTTTATAGGATCTCCTTTTTTATAAATCTTTCTTATAGGAAAATTATCTATACCGTTTTTTATAACAATAGATCTTTCTGTTGGTATATCAAAAAAGTATCTAAACTTTTCGTAATTCCAATGACTGTTAAATACATACCAATCATATTCTTTATGCCTTGATTTATCTCTGAAGAAAGGTTGTAGATTATTTTGATCCCAAGAATTCTTTTGCCAAAGTATATTAACTTTATTAGAATCTATTGGTACTTTACCAGGAATAGAAGTACATATTTGTACTTGATCTAATAGATCTTTTGAAACATGCTTATTCAGCATCTCCATTTGTATTTCGGTTGCGCCTCGAGGTTGCATTATTTTTTGGTTTCTGCCCCCATAGAAACTTTAGTAACTTTAATTTCGAGGTCTTGTCTAAAGTCATCCACAGTAGTGTCAGTGTTGGGATCAGCAACATCAGCATCAAAATCATCTTTACTAGCATATACTTTACCAGTCCTTTTATGTTTTACAATTTCTTTTGCTTCTGCTGGTATTTTAATTATATCACTCATTTTTGTCTCCGTCCCTGTCTATTATATTTTTTATTATTCTGCAACTTCTTTTTTTTATTAGGATTTTTACAATGTCTTCTAGGTCTCTTCCTAGGCTTATCTCTTTCAACAAAGTCTTTAAACTTTCTAGCCATTTTCCTGTGAACGGTCTATTAAAGCATAACTAACAATACCTGTAATCTCATTAGCTGTACCTGCTTGCATTGATAAAACATCACTTGCTTCTAGATTCAAAGATCCTTTAACCATATTTGTAGTTGCTTTATTTAATTCTTCATAAGAAATTTTTTTAGCTGATCCACCTGATTTTGTAACTAAGGCGTGAGTATCTACATTACTTGCAGTATCATGTACTGCTTGTATACTTTTTACAATAATAGTCGCATCACTAGGGCACGTTAGAACTGGTGTAACGTTAGTAGTTGTTAAATCAAATGTTTCGCTTTTATATCTTATTGTCATTGCATAAAGTAATTAAACGAATCTTGTTCGTTTTTCAAGTCTTGTTGATACGAAGTATTTAATTGATTTTCAATAGTCGCAAGACCTTGGTTTATTTGCCTAAATCCTTCTACACTATATTCTTGTGGTGGTTCTGGTACATATACGTTTATCTTAGCCATTATCTTCTTCCATCAGGGTTAACGTCTGCTCTAAATGTTCCAAATCTCCATGTCTCATCTACTGCAGTATTTTGTATTTTTATATTTGCAAGTCTTCCCCTAGCCCTAGTATCTATCTTTTGTGTACTAGCATTAATTGTAAAAGGACCAAGTTGTGAAGATGATCCAGAATCAATAGGAAAGTTTTTTAAGAAAATTGTAACAATTGCATTACCTTGTAGGTTTTTAAAATCTGGTAAAAATCTACTTAATCTTAATAAGTATTCTCCATCTCCATCGGTAGGTAAATCAAAATCTCCTGATTGAATATATGCAGGTATTGCTGTTTCAGCACCATTTAATGCAATTTGATTTGTACCAATTTCATGTCCATAGTAAGTTGATGCACCAAAAGTATTTGTTGCTCCGCTTAAATTAGAAATTGTTGGAGTTGCAGTAGATGTATATTCTGTTGCATAAGGTACATCATAAGTACTAGCATCTGCATATGAACTTCTAGCAAGTGTCATAGTAGACCAACTATTCTCGACATAATTATATACTACAGCTCTATTATTCTGTACTGCAGGATTACCTGACGGTGTTCCCGCTGGATAAAACCAAATTATTTCATTGAACAAAGAATTATGTGATCCATAAATAATTTCATTAGATGAATAATTTATTCCTACATTTGATCC
>Ga0208134_1001596_pt1 | contig 12880 bp, 11 predicted proteins | sample VirMetDEL_Mar_31_FD_184515 | JGI IMG/M metagenome (GOLD analysis project Ga0208134, IMG submission 184515) | Aqueous microbial communities from the Delaware River and Bay under freshwater to marine salinity gradient to study organic matter... | ecosystem: Environmental > Aquatic > Marine >... | reverse complement strand
GTTATCTTTATTATAACCTGCCGCTATTTCTAAGGCTTCTACTTCTTGCGCTTTAAAACCGATGTCTAACCAATCTTCTTTGTGTGTACCATCAGGGGTTTGTGCATTAAGATCAAAATCTTCATCTTCTATGTTACCATATTTAAAGCGTTTATCCCATTTATATGTTAGAGGAGATAATGCTTTAACAAAGTCTAAGCCTAAATCTAATGGTGTAAAATCTGTTTTATCCCGTGCATCAGAAGCTACAGTCCAATCAACCTGTATATGAGCAACACTAATACTACCATTTCCTAAAACAATATCATCGCTTTCAGTATCTATTCGTCCACCCGGACTACCTGTTCTACCTGCTTGATTTCCAAGCAACATATTGTTATCTCCACTAGAAAGTTCTTCTCCAGCAGATCGCCCAATAGCTGTGTTATTTGCACCTGTACTGTTATAAGCCGCACCTACACCCACAGCCGTGTTGTCGTTACCAGCGTCTGCAGCAGCCATACAGTTGTAACCAACCGCTACGTTTTGTCTTCCATCGGTAGTATTCAAACCCGATTGTCCACCAATATAGACGTTTTGATCCCCAGATGTTGTAGCTTTACCTGCACGTCTACCAACAAAAGTATTATCATGGCCTGTCAGAGTAGCACCTGCACCAGCTTCGTAACCGATAATAACACAGTCATCTGCGGTAGATACCTGTTTACCTGCATCGCCACCTACAAAGACGTTTCTTTCTCCGTTTGTGAGGTCTTGACCTGCGGCAAAACCTACAGCTACATTGTAAACATCTGTAGCAGATGTAAAGTTTTGTGTGGCTAAAGCACTTCTTCCTATCGCAACTGATCTACTACCTAAAGTATCTGCACTTAATGCGTTACTCCCTACACCTACATTAAAATCTGCATCTGTAAGAGCATCACCTGACAAACCACCTACAAATGTGTTTTGGATGCCTGTTGTGATTGCATTACCTGCAACATAACCTACTGCTGTGTTGTTAGTATCTGTAGCTGATGTAAAGTTTTGATTTTCTAAAGCGTGGTATCCAACGGCAGTTGAACGACTACCTCTTGTATCAGCACTTAAAGCTGTTTTACCAATAGCAACATTACGGTCAGCGTCAGTGAGTGCATCACCTGCTAATCCACCTATGAGGGTGTTTGATATGCCTGTTGTTACCTCTTTACCTGCATCAGCGCCAATGCCTGTATTGTAAGAATTCGTAGCAGATGTAAAGTTTTGAGTGGATAGAGCCCTATAGCCTACCGCAGTGTTGTTTTGACCTTTAGTATCGGTGGTTAAAGCACTTGCACCTACTGCTACATTTAACGTTCCTACAGTTAAAGCATCACCTGCAAGACCACCAATGAGGGTGTTGTTTACGCCAGTTGTGACTTCTGCACCTGCTCCATGACCCACCGCTGTGTTGTAAACATTTGTTGCTGATGTAAAGTTTTGTCCTTGAAGAGCATTCATACCGACAGCTACAGAGTTACTTCCTAAAGTCTCTGCACTTAAAGCCAAATAACCAACTGCTACATTAAAATCAGCATCCGTTAATGCATCTCCAGATAGACCACCCATGAGGGTGTTGCCTATGCCTGTTGTTACTGATGTTCCTGCCAAATGACCAACTGCTGTATTGTATGAATTTGTTGCTGAAGTAAAGTTTTGTGCATCTAAAGTTCCATAACCAACTGCAACATTTCTGCTACCTTGAGTATCAACTCCAAGGGCATTCATTCCTATACCAACATTATATTGTCCTTCTGTTAAAGCATCTCCAGACGCATTTCCAATAAAGGTATTAGCAATACCTGTTGTTATAGATGTAAGTGCCAAATTACCCAACGCCACGTTATTCGTACCAACAGGATAGTTTCCGTCTAGCTTGATTGTGCCGCCGTCTACTGAAAGATTACCTGTTACAGTAAACCCAGATGATGCTGTTACATTGGCTGTATCAAATGCTGTGTAAGCTACAACCTCAAGTATATCATTAACGACTGCACCTGATGCTAATACAACGTCAGAGCCATTCGTAGCTGTGTAATCTGCGGCGGCTAACTTAACCCCATTCAAGAAGACATCAAGAAAGTTTGGCGTATACCCACGTGTAGCAAAACTGGTTTGCCCAGCAGTTGCTGTGAATGCGTCCCTTGTTTGGGTGGCCTGTGGTACAGGTTGATTACCTAAATATCCTGACATCTAAGTCTCCTATTATATTGCTTCTGCCGCATCACGTTGTGTACGTGTCTTGTAATCTGCACGGGCTATAACCAGTGCTACAAAGTCAGCTTGATTTGATGGGATACTGTCTGTGAAACTTTCGTCATTCATTAGCTTAGTTGTCCACTCTTGTTGCATACGCTTCCAGCAGTTGTTCTTCTTGCCAAGCATTGCGGCCTGTAGCCAATCGTCGATGCTCAATAAATCGTTTAACAAGATAGCTTGCTCTGTATCTGTTACATCTACTGTTAGTGTTATTGTTGCCATTGTTTTATCTCCTTTAAGATAGGGTTATTTCGCCCGTTGTTACGCTACTAGGTGTCCGCTAAAAAATGATACGGTTCGTATATCTGTTTGTGGGCTACCAGCGCCTTGATATATTTGAATATCACACGTATCCCCTGCATCCATGTCTATAAGCCCACTGTTATTAAACTGCCAATAAGCTGCATCCTGACCAAAATCAGGGTCTATAGTAAAACCTAGAGTTCTATTACTAGCCCTTATATATATTTCATAAAAAAGTGCGGCGGAATCTAAATTTTGTATTCCAATACCTACTGAAAAAAAATACTTACCAGTAACGGGTGCTGTAAAAGCGGAGGATGAAAAGTCTGCATTTTGATCAAACACTTCAGTACCAAATACAATATTTACAGCTTGGTTTACTGCAATATTAAGTTGTTGGCTTGAAGTTGTAGGTTTAACTAAAAACGCTGGCTGTGATGGCATGGTGACTGCACCTGTTGCGTCGATGCGGAGTTGTTCTGAGTTGTTTGTAACAAAATACATATCATTGGTAGCAACGCCAATCATATTAGCATTATTAGTGCTGTTACTATCTTCAATAATAATGTTTGCTTCTGCGTCTGTACTTTCAAATTTAGCTTGGAAGTTATAACTACCACCAGTAACTAGAAGTCCTACATCTGTGCCAGATTGTGTAACAGCTATGCCTGTTGATGTTGTTTCAAACTTTTTTACGCCGTTGTGAGAAAGTTCTACTTGTGCGTCTGCGACTGCGTTTAAATAATCTTTCCCAGAGTTATCTTCTAATAGTAGATTTTCACCACGAATACGCAGTGAACCAGTAGCTGACCCACCTTCAGCAATATAACTATGCGACCCATCATGGTAAATCTGTAGGTCAGACCCAGCACCGAAGATGGCTTTGTTATTATCGCCTAATGACAAGTTGCCTGTCATGCTGTCGCCAGCTTTAGTTACAAACTCAGCATCAGCTTCAGCTTCCGTGTATCCATCTACAAGTGTGACAGATGATTTGCTTCCTATGTAACCAGCCATATTATGTGATCTCCATGTAACTCATGATAACTGAAACTTTATCTGCTACCGAACAATCAACTTTGATTATGTCACCAACATTCAAGTTAATCTTTCCATCAAGTACACTTAAACTAGAGCCAACAGGGATAGGCACATCCTTCACAAGATGGGCTGTAGTGTTCTGTGTTTGACTTGTCTGAGTAGTTGTACTCACTAAGGTTACAGAAGCAGTAACTGCGGCTGTGTGTACGTTAGCTAAGTTTAAACCTAACACAACAACAGTACTGCCAGATTGTACTGTGTACAGTGTTTCAGGAGTACCAGCACTTGCAGGTGCTACATCCCTAGTAATTGTTTTAAAAGTATTTGCCATTTGTTTTCCTTACTAGCCGAGAGCAATTGCTAAAGCTGTTGCATCGTCTGTTGTTGCTACAATCCCAGCGGCTGCGGGAAGCGTGAGAGTTATATCTTCGGTTGAGGCTGGGCCAATTAATGTGACTTTATTTGTGCCATTATTACCATCTTCGAAAAACTCTAAGAAACCTGCTGATGTAGTACCATTTTTTAACTGCCCACCATTGTTAATAATAGGTGTAGTAATTATGGGTGTAGTCAGAGTTTTATTTGTAAGAGTTTTAGTAGAACCTGATATGTATGTATCAAAGTCAGATACCAGTGCCTGTTTCATTACATCAGCATCAGAGATCACTACACCGTCTGTAGCTTCGAGCGTAACTGTGGCTTGAGTAGTAGCACTACCGTCCAGAATATTAAGTTCGGCTGTTGTTAATGTAGCGTTGTCCAGGATGTTAAGTTCTGCACCTGTAGCAGTTAAGCCTGATACATTATTTGCTGAAGCATTTACTTCTTGAATACGAGCTTCAACAGATTGTTGTGTTGGTATTAGTGTAGCAGAGTTACTTGCCATATTGTCTTCATCAACAAAGCCTGTAATAGTAATAGTACCATCTGATAATGAGCCAAAGTTAACTGTCCCAGAAGTTGTGATTGCAGATGATCCGTTATCAATCGCACCAAAGCCACTCGTAATACTACCTGCGTTTAATGCTCCAACTGTAGTGACGTTTGCTAAAGTATCTAAGCTTGTTTCCATGTAGGTTTCAAAGTCAGTCAGGGCGACTTGCTTCATTGTACCTGCATCATTGACTACTACTCTGTCGGCATCTGCAAGTGTAGTGCTTACCGCAGACGTATCACCATCCATTATAGATAATTCAGTAGGAGTAGCTGTTACCTGGTCATTACTAGCCGCAGCTAATACTGGCAGTGTACCTGATTGATTGGGTAGATTAATTGTACGGTCAGCAGTAGGATCAACCACTGTAAGTATTGTCTCATGCTCGTCTGCGGTAGCGCCTTCAAATACAATAGCATTCTCTGCATTCATTGTAACGCTATCAACAACAGTCTGAGTACCTTGTACTGTTAAGTTACCTATGACTGTTAGATTATCACCAACAGTTACTTCAGATGTTGAGTGGCCTATAGTTACTGCACCACCACTTGTCTCTGTGGATATTTTTAAATCACCAGTAGCGTTAGTTAGGTAAGAGTTTGTGCCATCATGATAAGCAGTTAAATCATCTCCTGTACCTAACTTAATTTTAGCATTGTCTGGCATATCAACGTGAGTAGCAGGACTTAGAACACCTGCAACAGCTACAGTGCTATCAGCCGTTAATGCACCAGTGACATCTACTGTACCAGCAAAGTCTACGTTAGCTCCAGTAAATGTAGCTGCGGTGGTAGTCCCACCTTTTACAACTAAGTTTCCACCGCTGTTTGTTAATGAGCCAAACGTTGCTGATCCGTCTTGTAGACTAATATCTCCACCGTCAGCATTTAGGATAATGTCTCCTGCAACGTCTAACGTAAGATCGCCGCTAGAGAGATCAATCTCTGTGCCATCGATGGTGATGTTATCTACTACAACTCCGCCATTGGCTGTTACTGCACCCGTGAATACTGATGTTCCCGTTACCGTAAGTGTACCAGCGGTTGCTACGTTACCAGACGTATTTGCAACCGTGAACTTGTCTGAGTCCATAGTCAGGCCACCGTTTAAAGCCGTAGCTCCAGTTACAGTAAGAGTACCTGCTGTAGCTACATTTCCCGATGTATCTGCAACAGTAAACTTGTTGCTATCCATCGTTAGGCCACCATTTAGGGCAGTCACTCCCGTAACAGTTAATGTTGAGTTTAAAGCTGTAGAACCTGTAAGTGTTAACGTACCACCAACGGCTGCATTGCCTGTTGCAGAAATACCGCCACTTAGGAATAGGTCTTGGAAACGTGAACCATTAGAGCCAAGATCAATCGTATCGTTGGCTACAGGAAGTATAGCATTACCAGATATAACTTGTACTAGCTCACGCCAAACTGCTGCACCAGAACTGTTGTCCGTACAGATGTATACTCGATCTGTGGAAGTGTTTTCCCACATTGATCCAACAGCATATCCATCAGCACTATCATCGCCAACAGCAGGATTACTCGTTGCGGTAAAGTTATTCTTACCCCCTGACCCACCATTGGCTGCTGGTAAATATCCAGAAACCGAAGTTGCTAGAGGTATCTTTGGTGCATCTCCCGTACCGCCTGTATGACCGTGACCAGTAGATGCATGAAATGCTGCAAGTAGCTGGTTAAATTCTGCGTTAATTGGAGGTGCAGTAATTGCACTACCGTTAACGATACTAGCGGAAGATTGTCTTGTATAACCTGCCATATTTTATCTTCTCCCTGCCGCACTGAACTCAAAGACTAAGCCTTGAATCGAGAATGGTTCTGATTGTCCGTCTGTCACAAAAGTGGCTCGAACTGCAAAGCCCGAACCTTGAATATCCGATGTCATGATTGGTTTGGATGCACCGCCATATACTACGTTGCTCCCGTTATAATTAATGTTACGACCTGCATAAATTGTAGGCGCACCTGCACTTGTTTGAGTGTATGTTGAAGGTACTGCCGTATTATAATCACCCCAATCATAATCTATTGCGAGGTTCATCTCGAATGGCCCTTCGGCACGTATAAATGTATTTAGTTTTCGAATAACTTTTCGTTGTTCTGTTTCACCGAAATCTAGATAAGGTGTAGCGTAAACAGATATAATATTAGAGCCGTTAAAGCTCGTTCCGTTTTCTTGGCGATAGACTTTACCATCATGATCTCCGTGTAAAATTATCTCTTCTGTACCTACATAATCTGAGGTTGCACAAGATGCCCTTATCCCAAGTAACTGACCAAACTCCCATTCAATCTGACCTTGGTATTCTGTCAGCCCACCAATGATACCAATAGCATCTGTAGCAGCCACAACATTACTGCCATTCGTACTGGTTACAAAGTAACGTACCTGAGATTTAGATCGAATAACCACGCCCGTTAGTGCGTCCATGTCTTCGTTCTTAATCAGATCAACAAGTGTAGATTGTATGGGCTTGGATAATGTCTCTAGCTCGATATCACCGACTCTAGAAGTACCAGCAACAGGTCTAAAACCATCAGGAGACAAGAACATTAAGTCTCCACCAATTTCTAGGACACTATCTCTAGCAACACAACCGATGTTACTTGTTACGTTTTCAAGAGCAAATGCATTAGAAGCATTAACAGTAACCTTCTTGATATTCTTATTACCAAATATAAATAGGTTATCACGGAAAGGTTTTATCTGCACAACATCAAAGCCAGCAGCTATTTGTCCTGCCCCTGCCGCAGATGTCCATGTGTATGCATCATTAGGAGCAGAGTGAGCTATTGCAGCTCTAGTTGCTTCGTGTCCTGATAGAAACAAATGGTTCTCAAATACATCTACCAATGCAGGAGCATTTAAAGCTTGAGCGCCCCCTGCCGTATTATTTGAAGCGTGATATCCTCCAGAATGAGATGACTTTATCTCTTTCCATTTAGTGCCATTAAATACTATCGCTGGATTAACCCCATCTACAAAGCAAATTGTATTGCCACTGCCAAAGTTAAACTGTTGGTGGCGTATTCTATTAACTGTTAATCCATTAGCAGTCATGGGTCGTGTAACTGAGTGATCTAGTGTGTATTTACGCCAACCAATGTTAGCAGTATAATAATAGAAGCTGTAATTCGTAGCACCAGCATCCTGTCGAATTGCTATGATAGTTGTGCCACTTGTTACGTCATTCTTAAATATAGCAATGCCAAGGACTTTGCCTTGGCCTGTGGTCGAACCTGCTACTGTTACTTCACCATAATCAGGATCGTATTCATCATAACCCTCAATACGACGATAGCCCCCAAAAAGGCTCGGCTCGTAATTCAACATACGAGTAGCTGCACCTGGAGAGTTATCCGATAAATCTAAATGATTTTCATTCGAATTAAGCCCACCGCTACAAACTAATTTAAAGGATTGTATTTGATCTGGCATTAATACTTAACCCGTGTGTCACGAACATATTCAAAATTATTGATGTATAATGTTTGTAAATCTTTGATACCCTGCTCAAAGGCCATGAAGGAAGCCTGAGAAGATTCTAGATTATCTTTAAACATATACAGGTGATAAAGAGCGCCATCTACTAATACCGTATCATAGCTATCAGGAATACGAGTAACGTCATCCGCTGCCGAAATATCAGAGAAGTTCTGGTAGTATCTAAATTTTAATGTATATGCTTTATCTGGCGATGGGCTTACACCGTAGCCATTTCCATGAGTAGCAAATATAAAGCGTGGTACAGTTCTACCTGTAGTACCAGAAGAGTGATCTGCATCACGGTGCTTCTTATACCATTCATCACGATCTATATGTTTAAGTGTAGTAAAACTTACACCTAATGAAGTATCTTCTTGGATTTGAAAGCTGTTGAAATCAGCTATTTTATAAAACGAAGGCCAGGTATATTCTTCCTGACCAACCACCAATGTATCTGTTTCTTCAGCAGCATTAAAAGGCCACTCAAATTCTGCTTGATTGATTTTAGCAACGGCAGCTTTTACTGCATCTTTAACAAGTGCTTGTACTCCCAATACAGACGCAAAATCGCCTTCAATGATTTCTACTTCATTAAGGCGGCGTAGGACTTGGTTACATAAGCTTAAATAGGTGCTGGGCATATCATACCTTTAGATAGAGGAATGGGGCCAACAGTTAAGCCAGCCCCAAAAAGTTTATGCTAATCGGTCACGATCTACTTCTTCAGCAGCGCCTGTTGCGCCTAAAGGTTGATAAACTACAAAGAATTTATACGAACCCGCTGAAGGTGCGTTAGAACCTGCTAATTTAGCAGAGATCAACGTGTCAGCATTCGTTACATTTGTTAAGCCATTTGCGGCTGTAACAATTGCAGCGGCTGCTTTACCAGCATTTATATCTACAGTACCTTGTGCGTCGATGTCACCACCTGTCACACCTAATGATACTGCGTTTGCACCGCCAACAGTAGCTGCTGCGATACACTCAGAACCTGCGGCAAGGACTACGCAATTGCGTGGTACTGTACCGATATCATGTACTGAGTTTGTTGTAAGAGAACCATGTGCGATTGTCGCTGTCTCTAAACGAACTGGGGAAGTTAACGCCATTTTTGTATCTCCTTACGCTGCGTTGTATTTAGCAGTAACAAGAGCTTCTGGACGAAGGATCTTCCTGCCATATAAATGTAGACCCCTAACGATGTCCGCAAAGCTATCTGGATCACGGTATGTTTCCGTTTTATTGATCTGTTCTGCTGTTGCGACTGCTGAGTCATGACCAGCTACTAGAACACCAAAGTTAGCGTTTTGGTTACCTGCGCCTGAAGTCCCTGCACCTGTGCCTACTGCTGGTAAGTTTGAAGATGTATATACACGGAATCCGTGGAAATTCTTCAAAGTCAAACCATTGCGTAATCCACCTGCTTCACCGAAATCAGCGTTCATGAAGCGTGAATCTTCATCTGCTAATAGTTCCATGAATACTGGATCTACACACAACCAACGACCTGCTGTATCAACTTGTTGTTGATCTAGTAGACGCTTCATACGAGCAACAACCATTGCTGGTGAAGCTGTACCTGTTGGTAGTGCAGTTGCACCTGGTAAACGTGCCGCTAATGGGATCGAGTGATCGCCAGCAGAAGACGTTGTGATGTTACCAAACGAACCTTTGTTTAACTTCATTGAAGATAACAATTCGTCTGATCCAGCAGTATCTACTGCTTTATCACCGTTTACTATATCATTTACTGCACTTGCAGATGCATGTAATGCAGACTGCTTGTAACCAGATAAATAGCCAAGAACTTCTTGGTCATATTGATCAGATAAACGATGTGCTGCACGATCTGTAGCAAGTGACATAAAATTAATGTGACTCATATTTTCTTCAATATCGTCCATCTTAAATGCAAAGTAGTTTGCTTTGTCGATGACTAAAGAAAAATCCTCATCGTCTAAATCTTGTGCAGCTATTTGCGTGCCACGTTCATACTGCGACACAGAAATTTCTGGTTCTTTGATAATGCGAACTGTATCACCTTGGGATGCAATTTCCCCAAAGTAGTCAGAGTTAGTGATAGCTCCCGTAACTGTATTCTTGCGGAAAGCCATTTGGACTTTTTTCGAATAAATTACACTCGAAAAATTTCCGTTAGGCAGGTTGCCATGACCTGCTGCTTTTTGAAATGCCATTGTTGTACTCCTTGTAGAATGGCGGGGTCGAAACCCGAACAAACACCGAAGAGGACAATTAAGTGGCAGTGATTTATGAAGGTGCGTAAACTAGTTAGTTGCAGCTAAGTAGCAGACGGGCTTCACCACACTGGTGGACTAAACGTCGATATTCTTCTGGATAAAAAAAACAGAATTGGAGGTAGACCTTAAAGGTGGCTCTATTCTGATGTTGAGAAGTTTAGCTCTCAGAAGATATGTCTTTAGGGACGTATCTACAAAAAGCTGTGAAGGGCAAAGTATAATTCTCTGCCGCTTCACCTTTATTATAACATTAGTTAAGTGTCATTGCAACACCCTATCTTGCGCCACCACTTAGGTCATAGTCAAAGTTACCATTACTCATAGCTTCTTCTATTGCCGCTTCATGCTTAGAGTATTCATGCATACTCATGTTTTGCACTTGGCTTTCCGAAAAGGATGCACGACCAGCCGCTTTGGGTGTAGATGAAGATGTTCTACCTACAGAATGAGCCGCTGACTTCGACTTAGACTTAGTGTTAGATTTACTCATATCATATTTATATAAATCAATAGCACGAGAAGCTGCTCTAGCATCCGTATTGTTTCTATAGAGAGCATTTTGAGTATCGATAGTTTGTTCTGCTACCCAATCATGAAAACTTTGATCTTGTCGGATATCACCAAAGTCAGGATGTATTTTCATCAGTTCTTGTTCAGCTTCCTTTTTGGTTAGCTTAGTTTCTAACTGACGTAATCCTTCCATTCGCTTCTCGCCCTCTTCAAGAGCTTCATTAGCTCTCTTACGTGCGATACTATCAACAATCTTTGCTACATCAGGATATTTCTTAGACCAGACATCAATCTCTTCATCTGTCTTGGGAAACTTAATCTGACCTTTAGCTGCTTGATCAAGTTGAGCTTTCATCTTGTCTAGCTCTTGATCTTTTTGTTGCATTAACTGCTGCGAGTGTCGTCGAAGATCACCATATCTTTTCTTATATGTTGTATCTTCACCTTCAACTACTTCAGGCTCTTGTGCAGGGTTTTCATTTTTAAATTCTTCTGCATAAGATAGACCATTGTCTTCTTCTTCTATTCTTCGATATTTTGCCATTATTGCCTCATGGGGGGTCGCCTGTAGCGAGTAGCCCTATTTAAGATATAAATGCGAAATTCTTCTTCTGCATTATACTTGGTAAGTTTGATGTTTTGGGGTAGCTCTCCTCAACTTCCTCATCATCATCAAGGTTATCGTCTACCTTTACGGCAGCGACTTCGACTTCGATCTCCGCTTCTGGAGTATCGTCTTCAGCTTCTTCAACCTCTTCAGGTTCTTCAGCACCTTCCTCATCCGTGTACTGGATAAGCCCAGTATCATACATGCTCATCAAGCCCATTTCGGCTTCTGATTGCATATCCATAATATGTTTTAGACCGTGCCATTTAACTACGTTGGCAGGGAGAACGTATTCACCTTCGGATATCATTACCTCGATATCATCCCGTACATTTTCAGCACTAGATCCCATTGGTATTTCGTTACCGCTTTCTGGATCAGACATCATACCGCAAGCCATGCCGCCGTGTGCCATTTCAATTAGCTCATCATCATCCATAGCTTTTTGTATGGCTTCGCCTGTTGTCTCTTCATATTTGCTTAATTTACCGTCACCATTTTTGTCGGCTTTCTTACGGTCTAATTGGAATTTATTTTTAGCCATTTCCTGTCCTTCAACTGTTGTAATACCTTTGTTCGCAACGGCTAGACCGCCCAGCGCAAAGCCTGTTTTTTCATCTTCAGACATGCCAAACAAATCATAAACTTTGTTCCTAGCTCCTGCCGCAAGATCAATCATGTCCTGTTTTTTATCTGCCCAACTCGTGTCAGAACCATCTTGCTTGGAGTACAAACCAGATTCACCTGTGTAAAACTCTTGTTCTGATATATCGAAATTAAACATGTTAGCTGATCGCCACTTTGAATATTCTGTAGCAGTCTCTTCATCTTCGAATACAGGTAGCTTTTCACCTGTATACATGTCGTATGGGCCATTCTTTTCATAATGCTCAAAAAGCTTATCCAACTGATATGGGTCACCTGTTTCAGGATCAATTGTAGGTGTTACCAGAATACCATCGCCGTACTCAAAGGATGCGGATTTTTCTGAATAATGCTCATCATTTTCATCACTTTGCCAGACAGGCTTACCGTTACGAGTTTTTACACCTTTTACTTGTCTTACATTCGTGTTCATTATTCAGCTCCCTTAATTACTTCGTCACGAAGTGTTTTAAATCTACGCAACTCAGCAATAGCGCCTTGTATTTTTAGAATGTCGTGGTGATCTTTTGAGGCTTCTAGTTGCTTATGGTGCAGAGCAATCTTTGCTTCTGCATATTCCACTAGAAGTTCCATTGATTTCTTATCGTTCACCAACATAAGCAGCGCACGATACAGTTGTTTATCCATAGGTGTATTAACCCTATTGTTTAATTATAGTGATGTATGGGGGGGTAGCTGTTCCAGTGTTCCAGTAAATTGGAATACTTAGTGGCTAACTATTATTGTACTGGTGGTTGTTGTGGTGCATTAGTAGGTGCGGGTTCATTACCGCCATTGTCTCCACCACCTGCTCCAGTAAATCCTGGTGCGCCTGGTTCGGGTGCTGATCCTGGTGCTATATTC
>Ga0208134_1001594_pt1 | contig 12893 bp, 19 predicted proteins | sample VirMetDEL_Mar_31_FD_184515 | JGI IMG/M metagenome (GOLD analysis project Ga0208134, IMG submission 184515) | Aqueous microbial communities from the Delaware River and Bay under freshwater to marine salinity gradient to study organic matter... | ecosystem: Environmental > Aquatic > Marine >... | reverse complement strand
CCGCGTTTCGACCAATATCCCCACGGCTTGCCGTGTCGCCTGAATGTTTACAGGGTAGCAGGGTTCATGGCCTGCAAAGGGAATTAGGGCAACTGGACCGCTACGGCGCTCCTGCGTATAGCCGCATCGCCGCCTACCCCCTCAAAACCTTAACCGCAGCCAGCACCAACGCGGGCAATTCATCCCGCGTCAGCACCGCCTGCACCTGATTTCCGCGAACAATGGCTAGGCCGCTTCCTTGGGGCTTATATTGAGCGGCATGCGGGCGCAGGTGGGTGATGTTAGTCATTCCTCTGACAACTCCGCAGCAAGGGCCAAATATCCAGCGCCGTCAATATAGCTGTCCATGTGTGGACCCTTGGCAAGGCGCGCCAGCTTTAAGCCGGCCATGCATAGCGCAACTTGATCCGGCGTAACCACATGGCCCAAGATAGCAGTCCATATGGCCGCAATCCGTGCGAAGTTTTCCTGCGGCGTCCCATAGTCTTTTTGCCGATCCCCGTTGACCAGGTTGATTGCTGCTTCCAGCGTCTTTGTGCGCGTGTTCATCAGAACCACTCCGTCAATCTGTCTTTTTGCCCATCATGCGGGCAATGAATGAACGCCTCGACTGCCTGCCGGTTGACGTATCCGTTTCGGTCGTGCCACCCATCCGGCGGGCTAGGGCTGCGGACGTATTCCGCCACCATATCGCCACCCTCGACACGAACAGCGCCCATGTTGACTTGCGTAAATGCCGTGTGATCTTTTTCAGATTGAAACACATCAATGCCCCGCCGCTTGCGGATTTTGTGATGGAAGTGATGCAGATACGCATAGAGCAAGTCACATCGTGAAATAAGGTTGCGGCCCTCTTTTAGAAACAGGCTTGTAAGTGCTTCCTCTTTCGCGCCGTCGCCATGCGTTACAAGCAAACCGTTGCGCCCGTATCCGTAAAACTTGCGGTGTTTTTCTGACATATTGTATGCCGTCGCCCTGACACCATCATGCCCAGACAGGGACGCCGCGATAGTTTGCGACAATGCCCATCCAGATCGCCAGTCGTGGTTAGACATGCAGTGGACCAGATCAACATCAGCAACACCCGCGCATTCGCTTATAGCGTCAATCGTTGCGTGTTGTGCTGCCCGCCATGCCGTGAAATAGCTGCCGTCGCTATCCTGCGGCGTCCCTGCGGTGCTTGTCTTGCCGTTGTCGGTGTGTAGGATGTCGTTGCCCATGACAAACAAGATGCGGCCCACGTCATCAGCACGACGCAGCAACGCCCTAGTACCCTCGATCACGCGATGCCGCGCTACCTCTACGTTGTATGTGAATCCCGTCTCTGATGCCTCGCACAGCTTGCCAAAGTGAACATCTGCCAAATCAACCACTAGCAGCTTGTCACCCTTGGCCCCGACATTAACACGCGGCGCAAACAGCTTGCGGTCTAGTGGCTGATACCCATCAAGGCTATCGGCAACCATATCAGTAAAGGCTTGCGGTTCATCTTTGCCAAGGTAGAAATAAAGAGACTGCCCCGCACCATTTTCGTCTTTATCAATAAGCCACCCGCTGTGCAGTCCGGCTAGATCACTAACGCCCCTTGCGTCAAGTCGTGAAAGCAATTCTGGGTCAAGACGTTCGCGCTTATCTAAACTTTCAATCCGCCTCTGCACCCACGAATGCGGCTTGCCCAACGCATCGGCTATCTTATGACGGCCCATGCCTTGACCGCGCAACTGTGCAACCTGCGCTAACTCGTCATCAGTAATCATTGAAAAATTCCCATATGGTTTATGGGATGATACATTGCAAGATGTTAAAAGCGCAAGGGAAACCGCACCTTATGGACATAATGATTTATGCGGTGATTGTGATAGGTTTTGTTTGTCAACGCGGCCACGCGCTCACCAGGTAAGCCATGGCCGCTTTTTGCTTGTCGTATATTATGCGACGGGCGGTGTGATAATAACCGTCAATTCGGCTGTGTAGTTCTGCGCAAGCCGTTTGCCATCGTAAACGCTAACAGCCGCATCACCGTAATTCGTGGCAGTCAAAGCCGATTCAGCGGCAATTAGTTTTTGCGTAATTTTGTTGACTATGTGCCGAACCTCAGTCGCCTGTTCCGGTGTGAGTGGTGTCGTTGTCATTTTTTGCCCTTTCGTGGCTATGGTCGATAGATTGAAAATTCGTAAGGAGTGGAGTTACTGGGTGATCCGGGAGCGCCTATGCGTGAATTTGCCCCAACGTGCAACAGGTCTTGTGCAGTGAAGCGAGGCCCGATGTATGCCTGACGCCCGACCTCAACACCGTTCAATATCAGCGCATAGTCAGCGTCCGTGATTTCCATCTCAACAGTGAACTCCACGCCGACACTGACTGTCGTAACGCTGTTGATCAGGCTTGATTGCTCGTAGAACGCGCGGACAAGTCCTGTGGCCAGAATTTGGACGCCGACACTGCTCTGGGTTAGCCCAACCGTCTGAGCCAAACCCCACAGATAGTCGTTATCCAAGTCTTGCACCGTCCCGCGCCATTTGACGCGCGAAGTCCCAGTGTGGACCTGGCCAATATACGCTGCGTCTGATAGCGCCAGATATTCGGGCACCAGATTATCAAAAGACACACCTAGCGTTTCTTGGTTCGGCCTGTTCGCAAGTGTCACTTGTTGCAGGCTATACGTGCCATCCGTAACGGAAGCCACAGGGTCATTTAGAGCCGCTGGTGTTGTTTCTGCCAGGTCGGTGTAGGTCATGCCGCCCGCAAGAGAGAAATCAAACGCTGCGGGCGCGACAACGCCACCAACGAACCGTTGCGCCGTAATTGGTAGACCAGTACCTATAAACATCTATATTCCTTCACCGCATCCGGCATCTATGGTGGCGATTAACCGCGCCCCTGTTTGCATTGATAGCGCCCCGCCATCCTGCGCTAATGCCGCCGCATGATCCGTCCGCAGGCCCGTTGTGCCATCACAGATCGCGCTTGTGCTGACCCCGCTCGCGCAGCCAGCGCTGAACGTCAGAATCGCTAGGGCCGTCAGTTTCATCCATGCGTTTGCGGGTGTTGACATATTCATTCCATTCCTGCGCGTCGTGTTTTGCATCAGCGTCTTTCCGACCGCGCCAATATAGCACGGCACCCATAGCGGCAACAAGCGCGGCGGCAATGGCGGATAGGTAGGCTTTGATGGTGGTCAGCATGTCTCAATTCTTTCCTTGGCGATGTTAAAATAGGCTTCATCGCGCTCGATCCCGATAAAGCTGCGGTTCAGGTTCTTGGCTGCAACGCCAGTGGTTCCGCTGCCCATTGTGAAGTCTAGCACGGTTTCGCCTTCGTTGGTGTAAGTTTTGATGAGGTATTCCATTAGGGCAACTGGTTTTTGGGTTGGGTGTTTGGAACCTCTCCTTACCTTATCAACGGATATTATGTTTGTAGGATTCTTGTGAGTGTAGATTTTTTTGAACTTAGGGTCTTTGTGCGCAATCGGCGCACTCTCACTGCGTTTTGTGCCGCCAGAAAATATCGGATTTTTACGTTTTGTCATTTGTGCGTTGTAAGTGGTCTTTCCGTCACAAAACACAATTACATCTTCAGTTTGACGCATTGGTTGAAATCTTGCATAACTCATGCCGCTTGGAATTTTCTTATCCCAAACCCAACAATACTTAAACATCCTAACATTTGACATCACCAGCGCAGACGTAAAAGGCTGCGATGCAGTCATAACGATAGCCCCATTCTTTTTAGTAATCCGCTTCAGGTGCGCCCACATCGGCTCGAACGGGATCACGCTATCCCACTTGCAAGCCGTCGTTCCATATGGCGGATCCGTCAAAACCATATCAACCGACCCATCCGCAATGTCTGCCATGACCTCAAGGCAATCGCCGTGGCGCAGGTCGATCATGTAGCCCACCCCCTGCGCTTGGCCAGCACATACGCCGCCTCAACAGCCGCTCCTGTGGCTAGGGCAACCATCGCCACGATGTCAGGGTCGCCAATCAGCAGTTCAGCTTGTGACGCGCCCACGATAGCGCCCACGGCATAACGCAGGATGATACGGGCAATCGGTGCGTAGTTCATTTAAGCAGTCCTTTAATAAACGCCACCAGCGCGGCGATGATGCCAGACGGGGCTGGGGGTGTCATGGCGTCCCTGATCTGGTCCCGCAACAGATCGCCCACCGCGTTAGGGTGGCCAGCCTGGTCCATACCCGGCAACCACATCACGTCCCATTTGCCTTTTTGCACGACGCCCAGATTGCCCTGCACCTCGGCATGTGTCAGCACAGTTTCGCGTGTCACTGGGATGTCATACTTGGCGCACAACTGCGCAGCCAACTTGCACATGGCTTTGACCTGCTTGTTAGTCAACGGCCACCGACCTGCGTTAAATGGCCGTTCCTTTGCGCCCCACATCCCAGCCATAGACACGCCAATCGACCCCGTATTGAGCCCCCGCGTATGTGCTGCATATGCCGTCTTGGTGCTTTCGTTCGCTTCCGGTGGCAGGTCGCCGGAAACAACCGAACCATCGCCCTCAACGATGTAGTGATAATGCATCTTGTCTGTCTTGCTGGCGTGGTTTGTGCCTGCGGTCCAGTGGATAATTACTCGCTTCATTTTTCACGCGCCCTTAATAGGTCTTTTACGTCATTTCTGATTTCGGATAGCATCGCGTTTGTAGCTTCGCGGGCTTCTTTCGCCACCTGCAAATCCTCGCCGCGCTGACCCCATAGCCGTTTGATTTCTTGGCGGTTGGATATCGCAATCGCCTCCAGCCTTACAAGCCAAACGATAGCAGCAACAGCCCCGCCGATCAACCACCCGAATTTAGTCAGCAAAACTTCCATTACAAATCACCGTTCCTCGAAAGCGTCTTGCGCGCCCGCGTTACCTCTGAAGCCCACGCCTCTGCGCAGTGGTTATCCTGCCAAAAGAACGCGGCGTTGATGCGGTGCTCTCGTGCATTCCACTCATCGGACCACGCAGCGCCATGCCAGTCCGCAGTCCGCCGTTCGTCCAGCGCCTCGATGTGGCACCGTGCGCTGAAAGTTTGGTGCATTGATCCGGCATAAAACACCGCATTGATAACACGCGAAATGAGGCTGATTAAAAAATAACCGACCTCATAAATGACGTGAGCGGATTGATGGATAGGCCCGCGCATTACACCTCAACCGCCATGGCAATGCGAAACAAATCATCCATCTGCGCGTCATCGTAGCCTAGCAGATAGCCCAGTTCCGTCATGGCCTGCGATTTGCGGCTCCATTCAATCGCGTTGTTGATGGTTTGCCGCATTGCCCACGGTGTTGCGGTATTTGCGGCAATGGCATCTAGCGCGTCGCATGTCGCCTCGCCTAGAACAAGCCGCCCCTGCAATCGGCTGCAATACATTGCGGCACGTTCGGAGGCAAGGGCTTCGGCGGGGTCGGGTGTGACCTCTGACCATGCGGTGCCGTTCCATTCGTGCAGGCCGGAAGGCTTGACGGGAACATCAACAGTGCCTTCTGGGTATCCATCAAGGATGTGCTGGGGCGGCTCTGTCGTGGTCTGCCAGTAGCCGCGCGCCGGGTGAAAATATCCATATTCCATCATCGTAACTCACTCCAACCAGACAAGCTTCCGTTCAACTGTCTGTAATAATGGTCTGGCGGAATGAGTGCGTACATAGCAGACCTGCGAGTTCCACCATCGTTGAACGGGGTGCCAACTGTAACCCACGTTGAATTGTCGCTAGACGCTTGCAAAAGAGTATCGCTTGACGTGGCCCCCGCCCACACGTGCATAAAAATAGGCCTACCTGTCGTGTTCTGGTACACGGTGTTTACAGACCTAGATGCCCCGACATCCTGCCACGTCTGCCCCACGCCTATCTGCTGTTCGTTCGCCGCAAAGATGACAACGCCAGCCTGCGACAACCTTTCCCCCGACACCTGCCCGAATACCGTGGACGCGGGGTTTTCGACTTGGACTTGCGACAACTCCGGCGTTTCCTGCTGCACAAACGCCGCTGTCGCTAGTTGCGTTGTATTTGTGCCCGCCGCTGCCGTGGGCGCTGTTGGCGTTCCAGTCAGCGCAGGCGATGCAAGCGGCGCCTTGTCATTTACTTGGTTCAACTCCGCAGCCGTAGCCGTCAGACCTAAATTCACCAATGACGCCGACGCACTCGCAACATCTGACAGGTTATTCGCGGCAAACAATGCGCCACCCGGCGACAGACCATCGCCCGACTGCGAATAAAACACCAGCGCCTGCGTTTTGTTTCGCACCGTGAGCGAATACGCCACGTCTGCATAAAGAACCGCAGGCGCACCATTTTGCACAACATAACCGTTGGACGTGCGCAAAGGTTGCGCCGCTGCCTGCGTTAGTGCCGCGTCATAATAAACCGTGATCGGCGCGGTCTCTGGATTGTCATTTTCAACACCAAAGTAAACATATCCAGCATCAAGCGGGCTACCGTCTAAATCAGTAAACGTTGGGAACGGTTGATCTAATTGTCTCAGTGCCATTAGTTTTCCACCTCTGCGCGACCTGCGCTATATGTAGCAGCGGCGGCGGGTGCAGTCAAAGCCTTTGCAATTACCCGCGCCTGTGTTTCGTTCAGTGCCTCGCCGTCCATTGCCCGCCGCACCAATCCCAAAGCGTCTTGCGCTTGCTGTCCGCGCAATCCTGTCAGGGTCTGCGCGATTTCATCATAGATGCCCACCTGGCGCAAGGTTCTAGCCTCTGGCGTTGTGCCTGTAATTGTCTGAACAATGCGCTTTGTTGCGTTAATCGGTTCACCCTCAAGCAAAAGGCCGACCGCACCCGGCGCAGTTTGATCCCGCACTGACCCTTGAATAGCCTGCCGCCCTGCCGTTGCACTATTGCGAGAAATGGCCCCGCGCAATTCCAGCGACACAACTGCCTCGTCAAGTTCATCATAAAGCCGCGCCGCATCACGCGGACCCAGCACAACCTCCATTTTGTCGCGTGCGGATCGGCTTCGCAGATTGTTCGCCAAACGCTGAAACTCGCGGATATCCGTATTTGGATCAGATGCAACCGCATTGACCCGCGCCAAGTTCTCATCAATGGCGCTACGCAACCCCGCCCGCGCTGCATTACGCTCTGCCGCGCTTGTGCCTCGCATGGCCTCTGCAACTTGTTCGCGTGTGGTGGAAGGCTTCAGTACGTCCGCGCCAGTTTCTACCGCGCGAATGCGGCTAATACTATCCGCAGCCGTATCCAGTGCATCGCCGTATGCAGGAACCTCCTGGCGTAGAACGCTGCGAATATTGCGTTGCAAGTTTCCAGTCGCGCGCCCTAGTTGCGTTGTCCCGCCCAGCTTGCCGGCTGCGCTCTGCTGCTCTGACACATCGCCCAAAGCCCGCGCCATGTAATCAAGCTGCCGAACATCCGGCAACCTGCGATAGCTAACTGTTCCATCTTCTGCAATGTCGGCCAGGATTTGACCGCTCGTCACGCCCTCCAGACGCATCAATTCGTTTGCCTGATTAATTGCGGAACGCGGAACACGGCCTAACAGCCCTTCCAGCGTGCGCCCGCGCGGTGCGCTGTAATCAATAGGCGATGCATACGCAGCGTCATAAGCCGATGAACGCGCGCCCTGTGACCCCTGACGGATATTGCGCTGCATGGCTTGCGTGCCTTCCGGCGCACCAAGGACATCATCCAGCACGGTGTTCATGCGCTGGCCAGCTTGCTGCGCACGTTGTGTCACGGCCCCACCAGCTACGCGCGGGGCTGTGCCGCCGCTAACAACGGATGCGTCAAGCAGGTTGCGCGTACCTGGCCCAGCATCAGCAAGCATGGATGTCGAACCCGCCCGCTGCAATGCCGCCTGTGCTGCGTCAAGATCGTCGTTCTCCAGCGCCGTGCGAACAACCCGCGCGGCGTCTGGTGAAATGTTTAACGCCTTCGCAATTTGCGTTGGAGTGCGGCCTTTAATGTTTTGCCATGCCGCGCGAATACCAGACGATACGGCAGGAGCAACCGCACCCACGGCCCCACCAAGTGTGCCGCCGATCACGCCGCCCTCAACGGCGGACTGTTGCCGCCCTTCACCCTCTCCACGTCCATAGCCGGACACCGCGCCTTCCGTGGCACCCGCCGCAGCCCCCAACCCAGCGCCCCTAAGCATCTGTGACCCTAGCGTAGCACCTCGCCCCGCAAATCCAGCCACTGCCGCAGGTGTTGCCGCCATAAGCGCAGGCACAGCCGCCAAGGCCCCGCCAACCTCAAGCGCAGTAGCTTGCCCCGGACGTTGCGCCCTGACAGCCTCCGCCGCGCTGCGCACATTAGCGCCCTTCTGCGGATCAAAGGCCCCGATTGCTTCGTCTGCATATGCGCCGATGAACGGCACGCCCTGCACCGCGACCGCAAGCCGCGATCCGACCGGGTTTTCAGAAATGATCCGTTCTTGTTCGCCCGTCTTGATTGCCTCGGGAAGCGTTGCGCCTTCCATCATCTGCGCAATCGTTTCTTGGTCTTGCGTCACGGCACCGGGGGAAATGAACACAAGCTGACCGTCAGGCTTGCGCATGATTTCGCCATCGCCAGAAATGCCAACCGTTTCATAGCCTGCGGCCCGCGCCTGTTCTAGTGCCGTTTGCGGGGCATTGGCTGCGGCACCACCTTGCGATTGCAGACGCGCCCTAGCCGTTGCTATCGCCAGCGCTCTCTTTTGGGCTTCGGTCATTGAAACAATGCCTTTTCTTCTGGCGTCATAACTTCCCAAACTTCGGGCGGGACGTCAGCGGGTGGACCTGCTGATGCACCACCCTGCCCCCGACCCTGCGCTGCCTCAAGGACTTCTTTAAGGTCGTTCAATGCGTTCCGGTAATCGGTTGGACTTTGCGCCGTGTCTAGTCGACCAATCGCTTGCGTTGCCTTCAATCCTTCAATTTCGGTAATTTGACCAGCCCCCTTGAGACTTTCAAACGCCTGCAGGAACGCCTGCCCTTCAAGCTGATTTGCCCTTGCCGCAAAACCCCGCTGTGGCGTGCCGGGAATGTTTTGCAATGGAGACAAAAGACCCGTTGATGTATCAAGAGCCGGATCGTTCAAAATGCCCTCAATGCTATTAATCATAGCCGCAGGATCAGATGGCGACATGCGGCCTGCATCGTCACCAACACCAACACCCTGCCTCATTGTAAACCCGCCACCCGGCGTGCTTTCAATAACCATGCCGCTTGGTGCCATATTCTGCACGGCAACGTCATATTCTTCTTGGCCAATCAGACCCGCCCGCAAGTCGGCTTGCAGCTTGCCAATGCCAGATTGCGGCGCAGCACCTTCACCACCCAATCCAAGAACGTCACTGTAAAAACTGTCAAATTCATCATTTGGCAGCGTTGAAACCATCGGCATCAGCGTTTGCATAAGCAACCCTTTGGGGTTCTCCTGTAGCTGCATTAACTGCGCCTGATAACCAGCCGCAGCGCGCTGATCGCCTGCGGCCTCTGCCGCCTGCTGACGTGTCCGCAGCAAGCCCTCCGCCGCGTCGGTGTTTTCATTCGCCAACGCAAACGAAAGTTGACGGCCAAAGCCCAATTCGTTATTCAGCCGCTCTTCGCTAACGCTAGACGCGAACGCTTGAAACTGATCGGCAAGCTGTGGGTTTTCCACCATGCCGCGCCGCAGATCCGCTGGCGTTGCCGTGCCTTCCTCTAGCTTGTTCAGATAACCCAGCAATGCATCACGCCCAGCAACGGCCTGCGCCTGTTGTGCTTGCGCCGCCTGTTGTGCCTGCGCACGTGCCGATGCTTGTTGCGCCATAGCCTGCTGACGCATCCGCAACAGATCTTCGTACTGGCGTTGCTGCAAGTCCATCTGTTCGCGCTGGATGCCCATATTCTGCGTCGTGGCCTGCTGGTTCAAACGGTCAGTGTTCAGGCCCTCGCCAAATTTGAGGCCCTGCAAATATCCTTGGATCGGGCTAAGAACGTCCGTGTTGTAGTTAATAGGCTGCATTAGAATGGCCTCGCGATTGGTCGAATTGATGTTGTCGGTGCGCCAGCCTGCGCCGCGCCCTGCGTTGCGAATGGGTTAGCAATCGCGCCGGTCATCATGGCCCCGCCCAATTGCCCAACCTGCCCCAATACGTTGCCCCACGCTTGGCCTTGCGCCATAGCCCCGCCAGCCTGCGCCGCGCCCTGCTGCTGCATAAGGCCCGCCACGTTCTGACCTGTCTGCATACCGGCAGCGCCAACACCCGCAGCCGATGCCTGACCCATGCCCGCTAACCCACCAAGCCGCCCGTATTGCTGATTGATAAGCCCCGACAGCACGCCAGGCCGAAACTGTGCAAGCGCGGCTTGCGTATCGCCTCCACGCAAGCCGCCGGTGGCCGATGCGTTTTGCAATATAGCCTCCTCGCCCTGTTGCGTCAGATTGGCAAACTCTGGACCCTGCATGATCTGATCAATCGCCGCCTGTTGCGCATCCTGACCGCCAAGCCCCGCAAGGTTCATCTGACCCATTAGGCCCTGCTCGCCCGCGTCTACGTAAGGCGAAAGCAATTCTTGCACGCGGTCAAACTGCCTGCGCTGTTCGTCGATGCCCGCGTCCGCTGCGCGCGTTTGCGCGTTAGCCGCTCGATCTGATGCGCGAGACGTGACCGCGCCGCCGACTACGGCGCTGCCTACAACTGCTGCTGCAATCCAACTCATGCCGCGATCCTTTCGAAGTGTTCCATGACAGCAAGGTCAATGCATTGCTTCTCAAGTTCCGACGCGACCCATGCCGCGCTTTTGTCAACATACATGTCTTCTATGACGGCAGGGTCAGTTTCATCTGTGCCGTAGATGTTCTGAAACACAGTATCCTCAAGGATATATGCCAGCTTGCGACCGGGTTGCCCGGTAAAGATATACGGCCCCTCAATCACTTTGGCCTCGCCGTTCACAATGACAGCCATCTTGCCTTTAATCATCATGTTCATGTGTTCGCACTTGTGCGCGTGGCCCATGACGTAAGTACCCGCTGGCAAGAACGCCTCTCGGATATAAACCCCCGGCCCGAAGTGATGCGTCACAGGACATTCGACCTGCGGCAATGAAAGCATTTCGCTTTCAATTACGTCCATGCTGATATTTTCGGTAATCGCTGTCACGGCCTCGCCTTTCGCGGTACTCACCTGCTGGCGGGCGATTGTCTCAGCTTTCGAATAATTGCATAAATCTGTCATTTGTTCAAGCCCTAGCGTCCGCTGTATAATTGTCTAATGTCGGTTGTCATATTGTAACCGTCAGCAAATCCGCCGCGCACCTTTACCTGCGCAATGTAGTCCTCTATTTCCTGCGGGTCATCCATGCCCGCAATCACAGCTTGATCCTCTGCGCTAAGCCCTGCAATGCCTGCTAATGGCGATGCGTTCGCCGCGCTTAGGTTTGATAGGTGCGCAAACTCTGGGTCAAAGCGGGCGAAGCGGGAGCGGATGTTGGTGGGGTTGAAAACACCTATGTGAGACGCTGCGCGACCTGAACCCCAATCAGCATTATCCACAAAATCGTTTATTCTTACCGCTTGGTATCCGTCATTTTTTGCAGCGGCCACCTTGTCCATCAATGGGTAGTCTGTTGGGTCATAGGACGCGCCCTTTGCATCAAAAGAAAGAACGTCACGGGGGCCATACAACTGCATAACATTCTGACCGCTGCCACCAATGCTTTCCAATCTTTCAGCATCGGCCATGAGGCTTTCAGCTAAATCCCAATTACCATCAATTTCTGCATTTCTTGAAGCATCCATTAAATCCTGTACGGGCTTAGTAGCCGCTAAATCTGCATAAGGACCAGCAACGTCATACCTACCAGTCAGCCAATGAGCAGCGCGGGCAGACGGAACTTGCGTGATTGAACCGCGCTGATTATTGTCAAATCCCTGCACGTCGCTTGCCGTGCCGTGGTATAATGGCTGAATGTCAAACCGTTCTGCTGCGCGATCCCTTCGTGACGCCTCATCCATCGGCAGCGGCGTGTTGGCAAACATATACTGCGGGTCAGCAGCGGCCATCATGTCGTCGGTCACTTCACCAGCGCGTCCTTGCGCCCGCATATCCAAGATGTCACGCGCCATGCGCTCGGCTGCGTTGCGGGGTTCTGGCAATGCTTCACCAGCAACACGCCCGCCCATACCTACGCTGCCCCTTGGCCGCGTCATAGCCGCGCCGCCTAGCGACGCCATGCCAGCCGTGCCTAGCGCCTCCATTCCCATATCCTGCATAGGTATTAGTCCGCGCGCGGCCATTGCGGGAGCCTCAAAAGCGCGACCAGCACCCGACAAACCGCCCCTTACGCCCGATGTAAACTCACTTTGCAGTGATCGCATTGCGTCCCATCCTGTTGTTCCGATCTCCTTAGAAAAGAACCCGCCCAAAACTGGCCTACGCCCGCTTTCCGCCATACGCTGTGCGTCGGCATCTACAGCCTGATTTAATCCAGAAAAGGCGCTGTTTGCTGATCTGTATTTCCTCAACAATTCATCAGTATCGACGCCCTGCTGCGCCAACTCTGGCAGCATTGCTAGAAACTCATCGCGCGGAAGTTCAAAGATATTCATTACACTATTCCTGTGATGATGCCGTCAACCACCGTGACAACCTCACCTCCAAGCGCCGTAAATGATCCAGTCGCGCCAACCGTGGCCAGTGTCACGGACCCGTCGCCATTGGCCTCGCCTTTCGCGGTACTTACCTGTTGCCGGTCGTTTGTCTCAGCTTTCGAATAATTGCATAAATCTGTCATTTGTTCAAGCCCTACGGTCAATTCAGCGCCTCCACAATTACGTTCAACTCACTAACCGTCACGGCAGTTGTGGACGTATCGTTTTCAACCCAAATCTCAATATAGTCCGTGTCAACCATTGCCACGATCACCTGACAAGACGCGCCCT
>Ga0208134_1001593_pt1 | contig 12895 bp, 13 predicted proteins | sample VirMetDEL_Mar_31_FD_184515 | JGI IMG/M metagenome (GOLD analysis project Ga0208134, IMG submission 184515) | Aqueous microbial communities from the Delaware River and Bay under freshwater to marine salinity gradient to study organic matter... | ecosystem: Environmental > Aquatic > Marine >... | reverse complement strand
TTTATGATATCTTTATGAAATAACTTGATTGATCAGTATCAGACGATCCATACAAATACAACAGATTTATAAATTCATCTTGTTTATTTTTTGGTGATGATTCTAAAACATCTAAAAATTTCATACAAACAATTTTACTATTTTTCCAATTTAGATTTGTTTCCGTGGCAAATTTATCTTGAAATTCGCTAAACTCCATTAATGGAACATTTACTCTTTGTCCTGCATTATATTTTTTATATAGAACATATAATTTTTCTGGATAATCATCTTTTGATGCTTCTAGAAATAGTTGAGACTCGCCTGCTTGGGGAAGAAATTCTTTACCCAAAACTTGGTCCGTATAAAAATTAACATTACCCCCACCAATTTTACCGGCGGCAGCTGCGGTTCCTTTAATTTCACCTTGCCAAGAAGTAGAACCACCAAAGGTTCTAAATTGTATTTCACCAGAATTAGTTTCTATGTAAATGTCTTGTGATGAGAAAAAGTTACCTGTCTTACCATACTTATAACCACCATAGGTATATTTCTTTTTTGTAGTTGCATTTGGAATTTTATAGTAAGTAATAGTTGCTGATGAATTTGCAGCAACTTTTTTCAAGGAAATACCTAATAGTTTTGTTTTATCTGAAGAGTTTTTTGCTCCTGCAAGTTCTGCAACCTTATCATTAAGTGTTCCCCAACTAGAAGTAAATTTATCTAGAGGTCTGTCTGTTGGCCGCAGTGTACTCATCCAGATATCGCCTGGATTCCACTTATCGTGAGAGAAAGAACCTGGCGCTTGTGGTTTTTTAGATTTCCTGTCTATATTATGACATGTAGTTTTTGCTTTGTATAGATTTGTCATAAAGGTAGAACCTCTGTGAAAATATACCTTTCCCGAAACCTTTCTACCAAATTTCTCCCAAAGTAAATTTGCCGTTTTTATATATACGTCTGTCTCTACCCAATCAGCTGGGCCCTTATCCAAACAATCTTTCAATGACTTATCTGTATAAGCACAATCTTTTGTACTTTCTAACTCTTTATTAGATACAGACGAAACTTTGCGTTTTGCTTTGTTAAAAACATATGCACAATAAAAACACTGTAGAGATTCGGTAAGAGCAGTATCGTCTGCTCCACCGCCTGAACCACCACCGCCACCAAAATCTTTATCTTTAAATATCTTAGTTGCTTTTATTTCAAGTATATTTTTTTTGCTATCGTTCTTTTTATAGTAAAGAAGAACTCTTTCTTTTTTATCATATTCCACACCTACAATTGTTTGACCAACTTTAGTTGTACCTATGACAAAATCTTTTTTATCTTTTATTTTTTTGAGAAAAATATCATCACGCATCAATCCAGCATATGGGCCGCCAGACGCCATCTTTTTAAAATCACCAGATTGTAGAGCAGCCATATTATCACTCCTTTATATTATATTTATAGTATAGAGTGATTTCAATGTGTTGTCAACAAAAAAAGGGGAGAGCCGAAGCTCTCCCCCAAGTCTGTTAGACCCCTTATTTTACATAAGGTTAGAGACTTTAACGCGACGATACCAAGCGTTGGTGTTCGCATCCAGCGAAGCATCGGTGTTAACCGTGTCACCAGCAGCAGCCGCACCCGCAGCAGCGAATGGGTTAGCAGCAAGACCATAACGGGTCTTGAAACCAATCTTGGGCTGGAAGGAGTTCTCACCAACCGCACGAACCATCTGAAGCGGAACGTATGGGCAGTAGAAGAAACCAGCATCGTAAGGCGATGTGCCCTTGTAACCACAGACGTAGTACTGAGAAGCAGCGACGTTTGCAGAATACGGATCAACATAGACCTTGAAACGACCATTCATCACACCAGCGAATGTGGTGGATGTGTCGTCAACCGACAGGTTGTTGTTCAGAGCAGGCGTGTAATCAAGAACACCAGCCATCTGAAGAGCAGAAGCAACGTCAGCCGAAACGATCAGCATGTTACCTTTGCCGCGACGAGTCTGCTGACCAATCGCATTGGCATCACGCTCGATCTGGAACATCAGACCCTTGAACTTCTCAACCGACCAACGACCATTCGAGTCGGTGTCCAGATCAAAGATACCAGCGTTAGTTGTGTTAACCTGAGCACCCGCAACCGCCGTAACATACAGCGAACGAACAACTTCACGGTTAATTTCAGCAAGGATTTCTGTGGACAGAATGTTGCTGAGTTCTGTTTCGGCGTCCAAACCGTGGATCGCCTTGAGGTCTTGCGCCAGTTCCATCGTGTACTCGGCCTTGAGGGCACGGGACACAGCGGTAACCGTTGACTTCTCAATGGAGAAGGCCATTTCAGCGAAAGCGTTCGTGCCGCTATCACCAAGGGCTTCTGCCTGAGCAGTCGTCATACCTGTGGCACTTGTGTAAGTACCGGCAGGGCTGTCATTAAGAACAGCAGGGTTGGTTTCTGTTCCACCAACATCGCCACCACCGATTGTACCGGCAGCGTTCTGGTTCGAACGACCCTGTGCGCCTGGGAAGGACTCGTCAACGAGAGCTTCGGCACCATCGGAAGATGTGAGCGAGGAACGCATCGCAAAGATCAGACCCGTTGGACCTGTCATTGGCTGCACACCGCAAACGTCATACGCGATAAGGTTAGGCATCGCACGGCGAACGAGCGAAATTAGAATTGGATCCCAATTATCAATCGAACCACCAGTGCTGTTGGTTGGTGCTGTTTCTGCAAGAAAACCACGGTCTTCACGCATTGCAGCTTCTTGGTTTTCTAGGATGAGAGTGGTAACGGCCCGCTTGTAAGAATCCTCAATCTTCGGAAGATCGGGGTGTTCTAGGACTGGCTGCCACTTTTCTTGTAGATGTTCTGTCTGAAACATTTGTTTCTCCTTTTTTAATTACATCCGTTAATAATATTATTGGGCACGTGCTTTGTTACGACTGATTGCCGACATATAAGCGCTCATTGCTTCAGTCGTATCAATGTCCTGTGCGGTGCCACCGTCTTCATCATCAAAATTCTGTTCAACAATCATCTTTGGGAAATAACTTTCCTTCAAGGTGTCGAGTTTTGCTTTGAAGGACTCTTCGTCAACAAAGTCAACATCTTCTGTAAGAGACTTGAACTTCTCAATTTCAGTATCGGTCAAATCTTCGCAAGCTTCCGAAATGACCTGTTCCCGAACCAGACCAGACTTAACAGAGGTAAGAGCGATATTCTGCTCCATGACATTGTTAACCTTTTCTTCCAGTTCAGCAATTTTTTCAGACTGTGCTTCGAGAACGTCATATTTCTCATCAGGCACGTCAATATAATGATCTTCAAACAACTGTTTCAGTCCAGAGATAAAGTCTTCTGCAATCTCGCCCTTCAAACCGCGCTCAATTGCCAACTCGTTCTCTTTCGTCCATTCCTCTACAACGTAGTTGAGATAAGTATCTACTTTTTCTGTAAGAGCTTCAACCGACTCTTCCAGTTTTTCTTCAAACTCAGAAGTCATTCCTTCGTGAATACGAGTAATTTCTTCGCGAGTCTTCGATTTAACAGCAGCTTCAAAGATTGTCGCTGCCTTGTCCTTGAACTCTTCGGAGAGGTCTTCACCTTCTACGAGGGCGTCAACATCTTCCTTGACATTGATGGACTTGATCTTCTCTTCGATCTCAGCCTTGGCATCCTCAAGTTTCTTGAGTTCTGACAGAGCTTCTTCATCCATTTCCATGTCTTCAGCAGGTTTCATCATGCTGTTATACATGGCTTTCAGATCGACGGCTTTCATACCGGCCATCATACTTGTCATTTTCTCTTTATACATTTCTTTGGTCATGCGAGCCTCTTTAACGACTTCCTGACCTTCTTCTGGTTCGACCTGATCACCAGCAGCAAGTTTCATAGTCTCGCCGGGTGTTGCTTCACCAGAAGAACCCTGTTTTACTTTGGGTTCTGATTTTGCACCCTTAGTTGGTGCAGATGTATCTTTAGAAACCTTCTTTGCAGCAACATCCGTTGGGGATTTTGTTGCATCAGGTTTAACAACGGGTTCACCGCCATCTTCGACTTCGCCGCCGGGAGTCTCGTTTCCAAGACTCTTTTTGCCTTCGGCAGGAGCAGCACCATCAGTAGGCTGTTTAGACGCCTCTTCTAGTTCTGCAAGCACTTCCGCTTCCAGCTCTTCAATTGTTTGTTCTAGTTCTGACATAGGGTGTCTCCTTATCGTTAATTATTATTTATAAGATTAAAGTCTTTTAAGAAATTTTGCAAAGGCCAAAGCTTCTCTATTTGCGTTCCTTTGACGTTGCTTTACGTCAAATTCTTTTCTCATTTCTACCATTTCCGCTTCCAATAACGCTCCGTTATTCCAAACCCACTCTTTACCTTCCATAATACCTTCCACAAAAGCGTTTGGTGCAGAAGGGTCAGCGACAATATCCGCCGCTGTTGCGAGATAGAAGTCGTCTCGCACATAATTTGCACCACCTTTTTGATCTAGACTACCCATTCCTCGCGAGGAAACGCCTAGTTTTGCACCTTCATCCATAAGACTCTTCACAATTTCACCCATAGGCGTAGACATAATCTTCGCCTCTCCAATAAAGTTTTTACCATCAGGTTCCAGAGATGTAATCATGTGGGATACTCGTTCCAGATTAACGGTTGGTCCGTCTGGATGTCCAAGTTCACCAAATGCACGACTCTCTTTAATAAAGTTCTTGTTGTATTTTCCAACTTCTTTTTGAAGCACTTCCATAGGATACACCCGACCATTACGGTTCTTGATGTCAGCCTGCATGAAGATACCACGAATCTTGTAGTTCTTACTACCGTCTTCCTTTGCTTCGCAGATATACTCTACGTCTTCGACTGCCTCTGAAAATAGTTTCATTGTTCTATCCTTAATCTGATACGTTATACTTGATTGCTTGTTTCTTTTGAACTGGAAAGATGAAATCTCTAATGTGATGCCGCCGACGATTTACCCCATCTTGAGGAAATCCTACACCCATCAACAATGATGGTTCTTCTCTTAACAGTGCAATCTCTCTAATTGCTTTTGTGTCCATACACTGACAACACCCCGTTCTATATCCTAAAAGTGATGCAGTAAGATTAAGATAACCAGAAGCAATACCTAGAGCAATGTTTTTATCACGCATAATATCTTGATAAGTACCTTCGCACCATTCTCCATTCTTCAGATACTCTTTCGCTTTCTGTCCTCTTGTTTTCTTTGTTACTTGATCAACTAACTCTTCATAACTATAGTCTTCAAAAATAACCAACAAATTAGCAAGGGTTTGTGAATTTGACTCGATCTCTTTACCATTATTGAATCCATAAGTATTCTCATGAATTTCTTCAATAATATCACGATCCTGTATAAAGTGTACCTTATAAAACGCAAGATTTTGTTTACTGGGGCAATTAGTTACGGCATGAAGTAATGTATCAATATCCTTCTTCGGCAACTTTTTATTCAAATTGAAATTTCTTTGAGTGTGTTGGCTTCGAATAACACTCTTTTCAATTTCAATATTTGTATGTGCTTCCATTGTTCTATCCTTTATGCGTAGTTTTCATCTTTTTTGAATTCAATCATAACCATACCAGATGTACCATAACAGGTCATCTCATGGTCACCAGAAGTTGCGGTTGTGTTCGTTGCAGCAGATGCAATCTTACCAGCAGAACCGTCATAGTGACCTGTACCAGCTAAACGAATCTGTACAACATCAGAGGATGCACCCTTTTCTTGAATGTCAATGTGACCTGTATCATCATCAGCGGAACCCTGTGTCAATGCCCACCAAATACGATTGATGTGTAGTTTCGCACCATTTGCATGTCCATCCAAAGCACTCGCATCTAGGATAGCGTTATTTGCACCTGTGTCATCTTCGATATTAACCAAGATTGTGACCGTGCCGCCCTGGCCAGCAGCAGTTACTACTGTATCTCTTAGTGTTCTTGTTGCAAAAGCCATTATTATCCCCTAGATCGTCAGCATTTCTTTTTCGAAATATCCAAGAAGTTCCCTCTCAGGAACTTTATATTTCTTTGATACATCGGTTATAGTTCTTTCGAAACTATTTAGGAAATCTGAAGGTTTCGCGTCCATTTTTTTGAACAAATCGTCTACAGCATCCTTCATTTTGGGTGAAAGACGCTTATATTGCTTAGATTTCCTGTGTTCATCCCTCTCTACAACTGTAGATTCATAGATTTCCTCAATCCTCTTGGTCATTTACATCCGCTTCCTGATCTACATAACTCGAATTTACAAAAGTATTTGCAAGTTCTTTGCGTTTAACTTCCAAGGCACTACCAACCCTACTTGACATTGTGATACTGAAAGCTTTCTCTGCTTCAAGATTATTACCATCAACAATTGCGTCTACAAATTCCTTACTCATTTCTTAGCTCCTTTTCCAAATCTTTGATCATCATCTGGTTGTCCATCTTGTTTTGGGTCCACATAGTCTGGCATTTGGTCTGGTGCAATCACACCACCATCACCATCCTGTGGATACCTTGTGATACCATCACCGCCGTCAGGCATTGTAACACCACCGTCCATCGGATCGGTTTCAAGTTCTTTCGCAATCTGATCGCGCATCTCTTGAACTTCTGCATCGGTCATATTGAGAACCTTCTTCAACACATACTCTTTACTGAAGAATGTACCAATGTAAGACTGAATACCGTCAAGTGTTTGAATGCGGTCATTAAGAAGTTCAGCTTCTTTCAACTCTGCAAAGTGACCATCTTCCATAAAGTCATACTGAATATGCTCTTGCATACGCGGCCAATCTTCTGGTGAGATTACACCTTTAAGGAGTAGGTTAGTCTTGAGCAAGTCAGTGAATAGGGGGACGAATTTCTTACGAATACGTTGTACGAACTTGGTAAACTTGAGTTCGTCTCTAGTAATCTCAGAGGCTCGTCCAAGACTAAATCCGTTTTCGGCTTCAAGTCTTGAAATCGGCACGTTAAGTGAACGGTATAGTTTCCGTTGGAAATATACGATGTCATCAATCTCTCCCAAATTAGAACCGCCGGGAAGTGTTGTAATCTCTGTACCCCTACCACCTTCACGGCGAGGAAGCCAGAAATCTTCCAACATAGACATGTGATTACGGTCATCCCGAATCTCACCTGTGCTTGCATCGTATACCAACTTGTTACGATAACGGTTCATCACATCTTTTAGATACTGTTCTGCTTTGATCTTAGGTAGATTACCAACATCAATGTAGAAAATTCTACGCTCAGGTGCGCGAGAGATACGATAGATAACAATCGCATCCTCAATCATACGCAACTGATTAACTGGTTTAATTGCTTTGTGTAGATACGAGATAACTCGACCTGAGTTATTGTCGAGAAGTCCTGACGGAACATACACAATAGAATCGGGTGCAATCTTAATACCCTGATCGTTACCTTGCACACCCGCTGATGCAAACCCTTTGTCGTTGTAGATAAAATACTCTTCTACTTTTTTGACCATCTCAATACCATTATGGTTTGGATCAGGGTCTTTCTTTGTTTCTCGTACCTTACGAATTTTAGTTGGGTCGATGTGTCGAAGCTGAGTTACACCCCTTTGCGGGTCTTTTGAATCAATAACTTTGTGATAGTACAAACGACCATCGATATACCAACGACGAAAAATATCATGACCCTTCTCATTAAAGTTGAGAAGTCGCAGAACTTCACTAAATTCTGCTCTTATACGTCTTTTAATTTTATCAGGATACGGTAAGTTTGTTAAATCAATATTTACTGGAATATCATTTAGATTAGAAATGATACCTTCATTCACGATATCTTCAATTGCAGCATCACACTCCGATTGCATAGAAATGTCTCTGTAACGACGAATGAGGTCAAGGTCAGATCGTTCCCGTCCATCCGTATCTAGTACAGATGAAAAGAATCCACCGCCCGCAACCTCAATTGCGCCATCATCAGGAGTAGGGTCCGTGAAAGTTTTCTCACGGGGCCCTACATCCTTAGATGCTCTTTGTATTGAAAAACCAAATAGTTCTGCCATAATGTCTCCTACGTTCTATTTAGTAGGATTAATTTTAGAGGCCCCCGCCAGGGAAAGAATCAAATCCGGTGGTAAAGTGTTGATACCGCCATGTGCATTCAAATTCTTCAATAGAGTCCCTAGTTGCCATATCAAGAGTAATAGCAGAACCAGTTGTCGTTGGCCAAGCATTAACGAAGTTATACTGTTTCAGAACTGAATCATCACGATCCAACTGTTCAACCTGTAAGTCGGCCATATACAAAGCAGAAGTATTTACACCAGTATTTTCAGCAAAATCATTGATACCATTTGACCACTTTTCAATCATGTTTTTAATCATAAAATCAGTATCATTAAGGAACGTGGTTGTCCAAGGATCAGGAGATGCACGATCACCAGCAACAAAAATCTGACGACCACGGAAATCCATCGTAATTTCACCCATTGTACTTGAAGGCAAAGTTGTTGCCTTACAAAGAAAGGATGTTCTACGACCATCAAATGGTGCCCCTACAAATGAAGGAACATTGATTGTAACTCTAAATTGGTTGGGCCGGGCGCCCCCACCGATAATGTTAGCCCGGAAATCATCGATCATCGCCATGATTAACCTCCTACCTCACTAAAGCTTACCCCTGTACGAACAGCGATGAAGTTTAGTGTTATAAAGTTGATTGCTCTAGCAGGTTTGATGTAGATGTCTCCAATAAACTCGTTACGGTCAATGACCTCACCAGTATTATTAGTTGAATCACACACTACACTAAAGTCTGAAATACCTCTACGACCCTGCACATCTCGCAAGAAGGGTTCTACCAGATTACGGAACTGCGCTCTTGTGAATTCATCGTTGAACTCAAAGAGTTGGAACTTAGCAGCAGTGGCAATTGCCTTTTCAAGAACAAGGAACAGTCGGCGCACGTTAATGCGGTCAAATGCACTTGGGCGAGAAAGAGCAGTCTTGTCACCAAAGAGTGTAACACCTTGGCCGGGGAAATCAACAACTGGGTTGATCCGGGCCTTGTAAAGAATGTCACGATCTGCTTTCTGTGGATTGTAAGAAAGTTTAATCGCACTGCGAAGACCACCACGATTGTAACCAGCGGGTGAGAACCAAGGATCAGCAACATTATCTGTAAATGCACAAAGACCAGCAGTATCACCGTTTAGTGGTACAAATCGATACACATCGTTATACTTGTCATACATGTACTTGTATCCACTATCGAATACCATGTACGAAGACGATGGGCAAGCATCAAATGCGTCTTTGACGTTTTCTGTTGCCGTAATCGAAGAGGTAACACCAACTGTTGCCGCACGATAAGGAGATACGAAACCAACGCAATCCCTTCGTAGTTCAACAAGGTCAGTAATCATTGTTACATGAGTGTCATGTCCAGCAACTGTGTCAGCCACAGCAGAACTTGGTCCACCCAAGATCAGATTTACATCAACATTTTCTGTGTCAGCAAACTTGTCATAAGCAAGTTCCACCTCACCAGCAGTTACAGAGTAATCGTCCGTTCCACCTGTCAGTGCAGAAACATCAACACCACTTACTAGTGTATAGTCCGTACCTGTTGCAATATCTGTACCCCAGTTAGAACCAGCGGACAGATGATCTGTCCAGTAGATGAACTGTGATTCGCGGAAAATAACATCTGGATAGTAGTTATTACCACCCTGTGTAGTTTTTGCACTTGGGTTTTTAGACAAAGCAGGGAACACTTCGATAGCTGAAGCGGTACGTTGTCCTTTAACATCAACATCAAACCCAGTGATGTCACCTGTTATATCGTAAACTGCAACGTGCAATTCATCTTTTTCGCCGCGAGCATTTGCAGTTGCCCAATCGGATGTGCCCGGAGGCGCATCAAAGAGGTCACTGAAACGCCACCGACGACGAATGAGAGAGTTATCAGGAATAATCGTCTGAAGACCACCACCAGCAGGGTCATCAAGAACCCGAATTGTCAGAACTTCACCCGAAACAGCAGTAACTTCGTACTCTACGTTACCCGATTCTACTTTAGTGTGACCCGCAGCTGCAGAGAATACCAAAGGAATATCGTTTGCAACTGTGATTGGCTTATCAAGGATAAGCGCAGTCTGCGAGGTAACTGTGGCAACTTTAACCACTTCGTCACCATCAGAGATGCCTGCACCAAGAACACGTTGACCAACTGCAAGTGTCCCAGAAACACCATCAACCGTAAGGTTTTTAGATGGTACTGTGATTGCACCGTTAACGGTTGCAACAATAGCACTTGGTGTATAGAACTGGATGATATCACCGATTGCGATTGTCGCATCAGTTGCATTTTGGTCATCAACTGTGATTTGCAAATCACCAATTGCACCAGCACCATTAACTAGGTTCAGAGAACCAAGTTGCTGTGAAAATGCTCGCGCACTAGGACAGATATCCACACCGATTGAGTTACCCCAAGTACCAGCGGTACGAGCAGCCCACTCACCGTGAGAACCTGACCCATCGGCAAAAGATGCTTCATAATGGTCATCGTCACGAATGAGGATACCACTGTTTGCACCAGCGTTTAATATGGCTGATTCTGCACGAACCACGCGGAGAGCGTCACCATACTGCAAGAAGTTTGCAGCGGTGAACCAAAACTCAAAATTTGAACTGTTTGGCTTACCGAATGTCTGTAGCAGCTGTTCTTCCGAATTAATAGCGGTAATTGAACTTACTGGACCTTTTTGAAAAGGACCAGCAACCGCAGCAATTGAAGTCGATACAGCAGGAACAACATTAGTAAGATCAATTTCCCGTACATGAACGCCGGGTGAAACTAGAAATCCCATGTCTTTACTCCTAACTTAAAGAGAGTTATTTGTTATACAGATATTTATAAAAAACATCTTTTTGAAAACTCGTTTTTATAAGTGTTATATCATATAAATAAACATATGGCAAATGAACATTATGAAAAATACAAAGACACCATCAAGAAGGTTTCACGAAGAAACTACCAGAAACGAGTATTTCTTCTGAATGAATTTCTCACTGACAAATCCTGTATTCACTGTGGTGAAGCAGAACACGTTTGTCTCAAATTCTATCCCCATGATGCAGAGATACGCAAAGTATCCAAAAGAGTTGGAACAAGTGATGAGAGCCGCAAAGAGGTATTCCACCTAATTGATCAGTCTGTCATTCTCTGTTACAACTGTTACATCAAGAAACATCATGATTTGATTGAATTTATTTGACCTATATATAATAGTAGATGATTTGAGTCATAAAGGAGTATCATTATGAAATCATTAATTTGTGGGGTATTTACCCTACTACTATGCATGTCTTCAGCTCATGCATCAACACAAGCAAAACTTATTATAGATACTGGACCCTATGGTGTACATAGTTGGTTTCTGAAAGGCATCAAAGACGATGCGTTTTCTAAACGTGGACTAGACATTGAATTTGTAGGAAAAGGCCCGGGCAGTTTTAAAAGTGGTCTGGCTCTCGCAACTGGAAGAGCAGATATTGGATACCATGACTATAATAGTGTAGTTCTTGTCAATAGTAAATCAGATGACCCTAAAGTTTTAGCAATCTTTGTCGTTGATGACTTGATGCAAAATACAATAATTACACTTAAATCATCAGGTATTAAGACATTCGATGATTTAAATGGACGTAAACTTGGTAGTCATCCCACTAGTTTTACTAATAAGATTCTAGCTACTGTAACATCTGCCAGTTGGATAGATGTTCCCGTACACATGCCCGGCCGTGTCCCTGCACTAGTATCTGGACATATTGATGCAATCAGCGCGTTCCCGACATCTTCGGTTTTTAATCTGGAAAAGGCAGGGGTTGGTATTGACGAAGTAAACATCATTAAACTAAGTGATTACTATCCAATGGCAGTGAGCCGAGTAATCACTGTAAATGCAGATTGGGCAACAAAAAATCCACATGCAGTAAAAGTTCTCCGTGAGGTATCACGCGAATTACTAAAAGAATTTATTAAAAATCCTGCTAAAAGTATATCTGCATTGGAAGGCCCAATTGTATCTACGAGTAAAAAAGTAGATATTGAAGTAAGAAGGGCTCAGTATGGTATTGACGAACTTGTTAATACACCATTTGTGCAGAAGAATGGAATTAGTAATCCTAGTGCAGTTGGTCCTCGTTTAAGTGAATACACAACTCTACTGGTGGAAAAATTAAATTTACCAACTCGCCATCCTGACAACAAATATTTTGATCTAGGTGAATGAAACATACACTTATAACAATTTCTGTTGTTGTACTTATATGGGAGCTATTGATAAAGGGTGGTTATATTCCGGGCTTATGGGATATAATCACCACTTTCTTTGAGTTATCAGTTAACCCAGATTTTCTTTATAATCTATGGACTAGTCTGTATAGACTTGCTATTGGTTGGTCAATTGGGATGTTAGTTGGAACCACCATTGGTGTCTTCATGGGTACTAATATCCATGTGAAGAAACTTATAATGCCACTAGTGAGTTGTTTATTTCCTATTCCAAAAATCGCACTATTGCCACTATTCATAGTTTTTTTAGGAATAGGAGAAGTGAGCAAAATAACAACTATCTTTATCGGTTCTTTTTTTCCCAGTATATTGAACGCATATAATTCTGTCATAAGAACACCCACTATCTACGCAGAAGCTGGTCGCGCTTGTGGTGGGGGTTATTGGTTTATTTTACGAAAAATAATTTTACCAATTAGTATGCCCACAATAATATCGGGATTTAGAACAAGCGGTAGTTTGTCATTGGTTCTATTGGTTGCAGCAGAAATGTTAGGTTCAAAGTATGGTTTGGGAAACTGGATATTCATAACTGGTGGAGAAATGGATTTTGCAGAAATGTTTG
>Ga0208134_1001592_pt1 | contig 12896 bp, 17 predicted proteins | sample VirMetDEL_Mar_31_FD_184515 | JGI IMG/M metagenome (GOLD analysis project Ga0208134, IMG submission 184515) | Aqueous microbial communities from the Delaware River and Bay under freshwater to marine salinity gradient to study organic matter... | ecosystem: Environmental > Aquatic > Marine >... | reverse complement strand
AAAAGTTACAGGTAAATATTATACATAAATATTATCAGTAAATATTATCCGTAAAAGTTACAGGTAAATATTATACATAAATATTATCAGTAAATATTATCCGTAAAAGTTACAGGTAAATATTATCAGTAAATATTATCTGTAAATATTATCTGTAAAAGTTACAGGTAAACATTACAGGTAAAAACCCCCTATAAACTGGCCAGCCAGATCGAGGTGTGATATTTTTGCAACACTATTTCACTTGCCCATCCTTCCACTTTTTGCGAACGATTCTCAAAGAATCACCCCGTGCACCTATTGGCTGATTCGTTTAAATCAGATTTTAGGACTCGGCGCAAGCGTATAATATAAGAGCCGGTCGTTATGCACTCAACGCATGGCACCTATGCACTCAACGCATAGCCCCCGGTTTTGTGTTTTATTTTGCTTTCTTGTATTTTAGGGCTTGGCGAATCGTTTTGAATGCTTCATGGTGATTATAGAAACACACACACAAAGGAAAAAAGACAATGAATATTTTACAGTTAAAAGAAGCCGCCGAATGCGTATCAAACGAAGATATCACGACTCTTGCAATCTTATGCGATGAAAATAAGATTGAATTGCTTTGCAACTACCTAGAAGAAAATGGCTATGACTCGGATTCCGCCTATACTTTGTGGCAATGGGGAATGGCGGAAAAATCTGGTAGTCTTAACTTTTAAACAACACAAACAAGGATTCACAATATGATCACTTATACCGTTGCAACCCGTCCGATCGGTTCAACATTTTCATTCGTTCCAGTATTGGGCTTTATTCTTATGTCTTTAAAAGAGGCGCAAGAACTAGCAAAAGAGTATCGCGCAAGCGGCGAAATCGAGGCCGTGGCCTTTAATACAAAAGTCGGAGTCTGAATTATGAACACCTTAAACAATCTTGATACTTTCCTAGACGTAGCCGCCCAACGTTTTAGCTATAGCGATAATAATGCAATCGCGCTTGACCTAATTGAGCAATACAAGGGCAATCAGTACGACTCAATCAGTTCACTCATATCAGATATTGAACATGCACATTGTGCAGCGGGTTCTTTTAATGACATGATTTACACACGCGACATAGAACGCAAGTTATGCGACTCTGATTGGATCGACGCTATTGATGCAGCGATAGAAGACTATGCAGACAATACAGGCGAAACACCAAACTTTGAGCGTGTAACTGATATGGTTACTTTTGCAGTTGATTGGACAAGCAACACACTTGCGAGTCACTTGCTTTACATGCTTGAACAAGGCGATTGGCACGTCGTTCTTGAATACTCAGACACTTGCGACACAAAGCCCGAGTCCACGCTATACGAGACAGAACACGAGGCCACGGACGCAATGGTTGAGGCTATAGAACAGCGCGTTCAATATGTTGTTGATCATAGTCAGTACATGGTCAGCGAAACAGAAAGAGACGCTATAGAAGAAACTGAATCACAACTTGTTAAGGTGGAGGCGGCACAATGACCTACATGTTAACCTATAAGCAAGCGGTAGAAGAATATAAACTATGCGCGGATTCTTATGACCATTGGGGCAGTGTCATGTCTGTTTGGTTTGAGATAGCAGACGTTCTGCATTGGATAAGGGGCGCAAAAGTTCCTGACCATTGGGAATATAAATCAGGCTTAGGAAAGGACGCTATTCAAAATGATTGGCTATATTCTTGCAGCGATGATGTATTGATAAGACTAGGTAACACGCTAGAACGTGCTGCACGTATACTAGAACATAAAGGGGAGTCATACTAATGAAACAATCATTCAGTGAGATACTAGCAGAAAGACAGGAATACCTTGATAAGCTTAAACAGCACGGCGATACCTACGCGCTAGGATTTCTTGAAACCAGCTTTCTATATCATATGGACAATAGTGGACTCGCACCACTAACAACGGCACAACATAGCACACTCAAGAAATGGAAAGAGGCAAAAAAATGAGTCGGTACATGGTAAACAGACGTAACCATAAAACGGGTGTAGAAGATATAGTTTGGATTAATGTGCCAAGTGATAGGGACAACGCCCACTATAGCGCAACGAGGTGGATAAACGAACAGCATCCTAAGCATTTAATTATCTATGCAACACAAGTCAAAAAATACTGTAGAGATGAGGAGTCAACACAATGAAACGTTATAATGTAACAATCAAGAATATAGCGGCGCGTATGTTTTGGTGTAGTGTATGGCTCGCAAATGTCGCAACGATACTTGGCTGGTCGTGGCTTGCGATACATCATTGGCCTTGACTCCATACCGAATCACTGGTATTGATGGTACATCAACTTAACACAAGGGAAAAATGACATGACACGCCAACTAGATACAGCATCAAAAATGAGAACATTCCTAGGGATGCGTCCCACACAAGTATTCACTGCCCACGGTGTTACATTATATGAGCACCCCAAACTTGGTGATAAGTCACCGTTACTAGCAGTATGGGGCCGCAAGATATATAAGACTGACTTTTGGGATACACCGCACCGCGATGAGTTGTTGCAATGGCGTAAAGATAAAGAGGCGAAAATGGATACAGTAAGCGTCAATAACGTACTATAAATAGCCTCATAGAACGACGACTCTGGTCTCTACTGTATGGTAGGGGCCTTTTTTCTTTTGATGCGTTGTATGGCTCTAATATCGAGCGATAGAGCATGAGGTATTATTGTACCACAACAAATGCTTGCCTATATATTGGTCTGGTATTCTTACCAATTAAATGAACAAGCGTTCAATTAAAGGATTCCCTATGGTGTTGCCGATTCGCCCGACGAGCGCAAGAAATTACTTTTGCAAGCATTATTTTACCCATGTATTCAATTAGTTAACCAAGTGTGACATTTATGCAACACATTTTATACTTTGGTATATGATTCGTTTATCATCCGGGGGGTGTCAATATATACTTTGGTATGGGACCCTATACTTTCTGGGGTATAAATTTGAGTGGCGTGGTTATACACCCATATCTATAACATAAGAAATTTACTTTACACAACTTAGAATAGAGCAGGTACTCTCCCTAGAGTAGCAAGTGTGATAAATATGTCACAGTGTATAAAAATAAATAAAAAAAGATTCGTGAGTTATCAACGACATAGAAAATAGTTTCTGGGGAAGGGTTGCATAAGTCCAAAAAATGTTGCTATATAGTAGTAGACAACCTACTAAAGTATAGCAGATGTAACTACGACAGTAAAGAGACTATATAGTATAATACTATTATGGTTATTACTATTATAGTTTATAGACAACAGCTATACATTAGTAGTTACATGAGTACTAGGTACAAACTATACTTCTGTTTTAAAGTCTTTCTCCCTTAGTCAACCATGACGAACACTGCCAAGTTAGAATTACAGGATGAGGTCATGCCGATGATTGAGGGAGTTATACTTACTGTTGTTATTATATTATTTGTTGTCTCTTAAGGATTAGGGACATGTACGGAACTGAAGGATGCTCAGAGTTCATGGCAGAGAAACTACCATATAGTGCTATTATAGGCAAGCATGTCCGTAAGGGCATCAGTAGTGGTGTGTCAGTTAAAGATATTATGGCATCTATCCAGAAGTACTCTCATGCACCATCTAGTACATCTACTTTTTATAAGTTGTATGGTGGAGATATAGCGGAGGTGAAGTTCAATACTACATCAGCTATTGGTAATGTTGTCGTTGAGCAAGCGTTAGCTGGTGACTTTAAGGCTGCTGAGTTGTACTTAAGAAGTAAGGGGGGTTGGTCTCCTACTAACACTGTTGAGGAACGGGAAGTTGGTAGTGAAGAAGAGGAAGACCGCTCCGCTGTAGAAGAGATTATGACCCGACTAGGAAAATCAACAGATGAACATGAGGATAACGGCTGAAGACTTAAGGAAGTTACCCTCAGATCAGGTAGCTGATGTTTTGTCGTCCCTCTCCCCGGAGCAAGCTGAAGAACTTAAGTACGATTGGAAGTTCTGGGCTAGACCTGATCAGTTAGAACCTGATGGTAAGTGGAATGTCTGGGTAGCTTTAGCTGGTCGTGGTTGGGGTAAGACGAGGGCTGGTGCTGAGTGGGTACGACACAGGATTATGAAGAATGATCGTATTGTTCACTGTGTTGCACCAACTAAAGGTGATGTTCGTAGAGTTATGGTTGAAGGTGACTCTGGACTAATGAATGTCTGTCATAAGGGTGATAAGACATACAGAGGAAAAGAGTTAGGCTTCCCTACTTGGTCTCCTACTAACAATACAATGACATGGGCTAATGGCTCTAAGGCTGTATTCTTTAGTGCTGAAGACCCTGAGAGACTTCGTGGACCACAAGCATACTCAATGTGGGCAGACGAACTTTGTGCATGGAGAAACGCTCAAGAGACTTGGGACATGGCACAGTTTGGGTTACGATTAGGTAAACACCCAGTATCGTTTATTACAACTACACCTAAGACTACTAAGTTACTGAGAACCATCTTAGACGATGAGAAGACACATGTCACAACAGGAAGCACATACGATAACAGTGCTAACTTAGCTGATACCTTCTTAGATGCTGTACGTAAGACTTACGAGGGAACTAGGTTAGGTAGACAGGAGCTATATGCTGAGGTACTTGATGAGGCATCTGGTGCATTATGGAATAGGTCGTTACTAGCTAAGTGTGAGATAGAGAAAGATCAGGTTCCTACACTTAATCGTATTGTTGTCGCTATTGACCCGGCCATTACCTCTAATGCAGAAAGTGACATGACAGGTATTGTTGTAGCTGGTGTAGACGTAAATGGTACAGCTTATGTGTTAGAGGATCATACTGGTCGTTATACACCTCAACAGTGGGCATCTAAGGCTGTAGAACTCTACCATGAGCATCTAGCTGACAGGATTGTAGCTGAGAGAAACCAAGGTGGTGATATGGTAAGACATACACTGCATACAGAAGATGAAACACTGCCAGTAAGGTTAGTACATGCCTCAAGGGGTAAGATGGCTAGGGCAGAACCAGTTTCAGCATTATATGAACAAAACAGAGTTAAGCATGTAAGAGGATTGAACGACTTAGAGGATCAGATGGTACAGTGGGAACCTCTAGGTTCTATTGGGTCTCCTGACAGGTTAGATGCTCTAGTATGGGCTATCACTGATCTAAGTCTTAATGGTTACGCAAAGCCACAACTTAAACTAGCGTACTCTAGTGCCAAAGGGCTAATTTAATATGGCTACAAAGAAACTATCAGAAGGTGCAGCTAAGAGTATTCTTGGTGTAGCTGGTGATAACACTCGTACTGGACAAATACGTGCAGATGAGTTTATTCCTGAACTACGCGGTAAGAACGCTATTCGCAAGTATCGGGAGATGCGGGATAATGACAGTACTATTGGTGCGGTTATGTATGCTGCTGAACAAGTACTTAGAGATGTCAAACTTAAAGTGGAACCCGCCAATGATACTGAGGAAGCTAAACGTGAAGCTGACTTTGTGGAAAGTATCTTTGACGATATGGATCACAGTCTTGACGATCACATTGCAGAATCTTTATCGTCGTTGTCGTATGGTTTTGCGTGGTTTGAAGTTATTTATAAGCGGAGAGTTGGCCCTACTCAGAGATCGCCTAAGAAAAACAGTAAGTACACTGATGGACGCTTGGGTGTACGTAAGATTGCTTGTCGTGCGCCTTGGACAGTCTCTAGGTTTGATGTAGAAGATAAAAGCGGTGATGTCTTAGGCATCTATCAGGACGTAGGTTATGGATCAGGAAAGCATTATATTCCCACTACTAAGAGCCTTTACTATCGTACTACTGTTCTTAATGGTGATCCTAGTGGCCGCTCTATCCTCCGCAATGCTTATTCCTCGTATGTCTATCTAAATAACTTACAGAGCATAGAGGCTATAGCTGTTGAGCGTGAACTAGCTGGTATCCCTGTTGCTCGTATTCCTTCTGAGTATTTGTCGTCTGAAGCAAGTGCGGCTCAGAGTGGCTTCGTAGGCAACCTACAACAAATCCTTCGTGACGTTAAGTTTAATGAACAAGGTTATATTATAACACCTAGTGATACTTACCCTGATAAGGATGGTTCACCTACAAACATTAGACTTGTAGACATTGAACTAATGAGTAGCAATGGCAATCGTAATGTAGATATTGACCCCATTGTTAGGCGTTACCAACATGACATTGCCCGTTCTGTACTTTCTGAGTTTCTTATGCTCGGTGGGGGTAACAACGGATCATATGCACTCTCCAAGTCTAAGACTGATTTGTTTCTACGTGCATTAGAAAGCTACATCCAAGCTATTGTTGATGTGTTGAACAAGCAACTGGTAGAACGCCTATGGCAGCTTAACGGACTTAACTACGACCTCATGCCCTGTATCAAGGCTGGTGATGTTGCCCCACACGACCTACGTGAGATTGCAGCATTCCTTCGTAACCTTAACGGTGCAGACATTAACGTCAGTGATCATCCAGAGGTTATACAAGACCTTATGGATATAGCTGAACTGAACTATGACCCTATTACAGAGGTCGCAACTGAAACTGACCTGTCCGATGAGGCAGAAGAAGACAACAAGGAAAATACATAATGGCTATTTCTACAGCATTAAGCAAATACTTCAAGCAGGAACTCCTTAAGGGTACCCATGACTTTGATAATGACACTTTTAGAGTGAAGCTGATTAAAGTTGGCGCAACTCGTGATTATAACTCCGATGTAGGTATGGTGTCCTACCTCACAGGCGGAACTCAGTATGCAGGTCAGGCTTCTGGTGAAGTCTCTGGGAACGCAGATGAAGAAGTTACGGGTACAGGTTATGATGGCATATACAACTCATTCTCAGGCGCACCAGAGGCTGTCTTAGCTACTACAGACTCTGGTGGCAGTTCTGTAGTCTACCCACTAATTTCGGGTACTAAGGCTATTGTAGACTTTGATGACGTTGTGTTTCAGAGTGTCACTGTCGCTGCTATTGGTTGTATTCTGTACAACGATACTATGGGTGGTTCAGCAGGTAACGGCGGGTCCCTAAACAACGTAATTGCTACCTTCGACTTTGGTGGTACTGTTAGTGCTACTGCTGGTGACTTTACAGTTCAATTCCCCACACCAGACGCAACCAACGCTATCCTTCGTATCGCTTAAACTCTTAGGAACTAACGTATTATGGTAAAGCTAGTCAACAGAGCCAAAATGACAGTAGCCAGTGGTGGTGCGGGGGATATAACCCTTGGCACTGCCGTTGACGGGTATCAAACCTTTGCAGATGCAGGGGTGTTAGACACAAATGTTGTACGCTATACCATAGAAGATGGGGATGATTGGGAGATTGGTACAGGGGTTTACACTGCCTCTGGCACCACTCTTGTTCGTACAGTTACAGAAAGTAGTAATAGTGATGCAGCATTAACCTGTAGTGCAGACGCTGTAATATTTGTGACTCTTACCGCTGAAGATTTTAGCGGAAACGCAGCGCCAATATGGACAACAAAACCGCCAAACGCTCTTAACCTTGCAAACGATGGCTCAACTGCCGTCACGCTTGCGGGTGTGGCATACGACGAATTTCCGGTTCGATATAGCTGGGATGGCTATTTTGGCACTTCCGTATACGATGCTGACTCGTTGCCACCCCAACTTGTATCCGCACCAACCTTTAACGGTGGTACGGCGAGCCTAGTCGGGTCCAGCACACAGAGTAATACAGGCACGTTTTACTTTAGAATGAAAGCCTCTGACGGCGTAAAAACTGCGACAGCAATCACGAATGTAATTTTAAATTTTGGCCCATTTATGAACAATGCGGCATACGATAATCTTAGCTTTAGTGTCGCATCACAGGAGACCAACGCAACAAGTATAGCGTTCAACTCTGACGGTACTAAAATGTTCATTGTTGGGACGAATGCCGATACCGTCTTTGAGTTCGATTTGACAAATGGCTTTAGTTTAGCATCTGGTAACGTGTCCTACAGCAATAATAGCTTTAGTGTTACATCACAAGAGGATGGTCCCACAAGTATAGCGTTCAACTCTGACGGTACTAAAATGTTCATTGTTGGGACGAGTGCCGATACCGTGTTTGAGTACGATCTGACAAATGGCTTTAGTTTAGCATTTGGCAACGTGTCCTACAGCAATAATAGCTTTAGTGTTGCATCGCAGGAAACTGACACCAGAAGTATGGCCTTCAACTCTGACGGTACTAAAATGTTTATTGTTGGATTGAATACCGATACCGTCTTTGAGTACGATCTGACAAATGGCTTTAGTTTAGCATTTGGTAACGTGTCCTACAGTAATAATAGTTTTAGTGTTGCATCGCAGGAAACTGTTCCAACAGACATATCGTTTAATTTTGACGGTACTAAAATGTTTATTGTTGGCACCGGTTCGACAGTCTATCAGTACAGTTTGACGAGCGGCTTTAGTATGGCGGCAGGTAACGTGTCCTACGACAATGTCAGTTTTAGTGTCGCATCACAGGAATCATCCCCGTCAGGCCTAGCATTTGGCGATAACGGTCGTAAAATGTTTCTGATCGGGTTCGGTAATGATACGGTTTTCCAGTACAGTGTTAGTAATTAATTTATGCTAGGCTTTTCCCCCCTTAGTTCATCCCCACTAGGTAGTGCAGGAGGTGCCCCTACACCTGTTATTCTTGCACCCATTTCTGGTGTACAAGGTAATAGTCAGGCGGGTGTTCTAGGCTTTACAGCTGTACAACAACCTGTCCAAGAGATTACTGGTGTAGAGGCTACAGGTGAAGTCACTGACCAACCTATAGCACGTCAACCAGCTTCTGTGTCTCTAACAGGTTTCGACCTTACAGCAGAAGACGATATTAAGCCTGTAACCTTTATTATCGGGTCTTACTTTAGTCTTTACGTCCTACCAGAACACACAGCAGAGTTAGGTACGCTGCCCCTTACAGGCTTTAACTATGTAGCCTCTGTGACCTCTGCTGGGGAACTAACCACAGAAGTTAGTGCTGTAGGTGTAGCTAAAGTAGCCTCTGTAGGTGGCGTAGAAACTACAAGTGAAATAGGGTCTGTTGTAGCCTCTGTTGACATGAACCAAGGCATAACAGGCTTTGACGTAAGTGCAGAAAACGGAACCTTATCTGTCGTTGTACATGCCTTTGTTGACGTAAGTGGTGTAGATGCTACCCTAGAAATTACTCGGATGCCGCATGTCCCTGTAATTACTGAGATTACAGACAGTTTTGAGAGAACACTAGAACTTGAAGGATTAGATAACGACCCTGTTATTACAACTATCTCTACAGGTTTTGAAAATACAGTCGAGACTGATGACCTAGGTAACACCCCTGTAGTACAAGGCATATCTGGTTTTGGTCCGTCTACTTTTGTTGGTAACTTAGGTAACACCTCTGTTTCTAGGACCATAGTTGGTGTTGAAGTTACTGGCGAGACTAAGGCTCCCATTAATGACCCTGCCGTTGCAACAACTACTGGTGCAGAAGGTATATTAGAGTCAGAGGGTTTAGCTAACAGGTCTCCTTTACAAGTCGTAGCTGGCTATGAACACACCCTAGAACTTGAAGAGTTAGACAATGAATCTGTTATACAGGTTATATCAGGCTCAGAAGCCACACAAGAGTTAACTAACTTCCAAGGTATGCCTATCGCAACTGATAGTGTAAACCACCTAGTACAAGTGTCAGGTGTAGAAGCTACAGGAGAACTTGCCCCTGTACAGACTTCAAGAAACCCAAGTGCTTTGTTGTATCCTTGGGAAATGGAAGCACAGCTAGGAAACGTAGTAGCTTTAAGTGTAGCTGACGTAGAAATTAGTGGACAAGAGTTAACAACAGAGGTTGGCGCTGCCCCTACTGTAAGTCTGATTACCACTAGGGTAGTACCACTTACAGGGTTTGACTTAACTAACTCACTCGGTAACGTCTCTGTAGATGGTATAGTTGTAGACTTTGAAACATTAGCGCAGAACTTTGAAATAGCTAGGAACGTAATACCAGAGGCTCTTGCGAGTAGGGAAGTGTTCCCAATAGCAGGTGCTAGAAGACTTGCTGCATAGACATTAGGAAATAAAGATGAGTTTAGTTTGGCCCAATAAAGACCCTGATGAACTGTTGGACTACAGTGTTGATTGGACTGCTGCACTTGGCACCCTTACCATCACTAATGTGGCTTGGTCTGTACGGTCAACTAGGTATGCTACAGAAGTTCCTCTAGCCGCTGGTAACACTATGACTTTTGGTTCTGGTGGTGTTCACATAGATGGCATACAGAATATATCCCAGTCTACTGTTGGTAAGGTAGCAGTTATCTTCATTGCTGGTGGTACAGATAGAGTAGACTACACATTTGTCTGCACTGTTACCACAAGCCAAGGCACAATACTTCAACGCAGTGTCATACTCCGCTGTAGGTCTGTATAATGCCAACTTGGACTAGGCACCTTTATGAGCATAACGAACTTGCTATAGCTAAGGGTGAGTCTACTGGATACAAGACCTTGTTCAAGTTCGGGTTTAATCCTGACATAAATGGGACAGAAGAGACTATATGGGCGCAAGGTGGTAACTACCCTTGGCCTGATGCTTCCTTTACAGCTTATGTAGTTAGTGATGCTGCTGCTGATGCTAATGGAAACACAGGTTCTAATAAGGTAAGGGTTGAGGGCTTAGACGCTAACTACAATGAACAGTCTGTAGAGGTAGAACTAAATGGCACTAGCCCTGTTGCTGTAGCTGGCACTTGGATTAGAGTAAACAGAGCCTTTGTTACCTTAGCTGGATCAGGTGGTACTTCTGCTGGAACAATACACGTACAGAATGTAGATGGCTCTGTAGTTTACGCTAACTTAGGTCTAGGCAATCAAACACACATAGCAGCCTACACTGTACCTGCTGGTTACACCCTGTATCTTGATGACATTAACTTTACCGCTGCTTTGTCTCAGGCAAACAAGTTTGTAACTGTTAACTTTGTATCAAGAGACTTTGGCAGCAATGTGTTTCGTAGTCGCTTTATTAACGTCCTACAGAGTTCACAACTCATAGCAAAGTTTGAGTACCCACAGAGGTTTGAAGAGAAGACTGATATGGAGTGTAGGGCCGTATCTAACACAAGTAACAATGCTGTAGGTGCTTCCTTTCAAGGTGTACTTATCAAGAATGACCCAACAGGGAATGTATAATGAACATTAACAAAGGCCAGTTAGCTAACGATGTATTTTCCACTGAGGCTGAAGCCAGAGTAAGAAGTATGGACTTAGGCATGAACGGTAGCACACATGCTCACCCTGATGCACAAGGACAGGCCCATTATATGCCCGGTGAGAGCCATGAGGCTTATATGGCATACTACGACAAGGAAACTGAAGAGGCACCCTCACAGGACCGCTTAGAGGCTCTCAGAGTAGTTATACAAGAGATTATGAAGGAAGACTTCGCTAAGGCTGAGTATCAAGGCGAGAAAGTCACCTTAAACAAACCTCGTCGTATTAAAGGCGGCAATAAGAAGTTTGAAGTGTTCGTACAAAGCGGAGGAAAGATCAAGCGTGTGGCTTTCGGAGACCCCAACATGGAGATACGGAGGGATGACCCGAAAGCTAGGGCCAACTTCCGTTCAAGACATTCGTGCGACACAAAGAAGGACAAAACAACGGCAGGATACTGGTCCTGTAGAATGTGGGAGGGAGGAACCTCGGTGTCAGAACTTACAAAAACAAACATTGAAGGACAGATACTCAAAGCCGACGAAGAACAGCGTCTCGTTTATGGTTGGGCATCAGTCGTTACCGAAAAAGGCGAACCTGTTATTGATCGCCAAGGAGATATTATTGAACCAGACACACTTGTTAAAGCCGTGAACAACTTCATGGAACATATACGTGTCGGTAAAGAAATGCACAAAGGGGATCAGATTGGGGCGGTTATCCACTCAATGCCTATCACTAAAGAGATTGGTGAATCCCTTGGCATCCAGAGTGACCGAGAAGGTTGGATTGTAGCGTTTAAAGTCTACAATGATGACGTTTGGGCTAGGGTCAAATCTGGTGAACTTGCGGCCTTCTCAATAGGTGGTCGTGCAACCAAGGAATCTTATGATGCCTAATTTACTTAAACAGCTTGAGTTAGAGGAACTGTCCTTGGTTGATCGTCCAGCTAACGCACAAGCAATGGTCTCTCTATATAAGCGGGACAACTCCGAGGGAGAAACTATGGAGAACGAAGTAGAAAAAATGTCTGATGACATGAAAGCAAAGCTGAAGCCTTATATGGACAAAGGTATGTCCGAGGATGAAGCCATGAAAATGTATAACATGGACATGAAAAAAGAATACCAAGGTCCATTGGATGAGGTAGACACCATTAAAGCGGAACTAGACCTAGTTAAAGCAGAGGCTGAACGTCTTAGCAAAGCCCTAGAAGAAGCTGGTTACATCGTTAAGGCAGACGCTATTGAGAAAATGGTTGAGCCTGAGTTTGTGACTTACGGTGACGAACAAATCAACAAAGCTGACATCCCTGCGCCTATTCTTAAGGCACTGGAAGAAGCAGAAGTTGCTAAAGCAGACGCTATCTTGGTTAAGAAAGCAGAAGCAGAACTTCCACACTTCGACCTTGAAGTAGCCAAAGCATTGGTTAGCAAGTTTGAAGCTGAAGAAACAGTAATGCAAGCACTCAAAGCTGCCGATAAGGTATTTGACGAAAGCATGACTGAACTGGGTAAATCTGATGCTGACGGTGAGTTTTCGACTGCCGCTGACAAACTTGACGCACTCGTAAAGTCCTACATGGACACCAACAAAATGAAAAAGAGCGAACATGCTTTGGCTTATGCTGCTGTAGCTAAGACCGATGAAGGCAAGGCTCTAATCACTA
>Ga0208134_1001589_pt1 | contig 12917 bp, 11 predicted proteins | sample VirMetDEL_Mar_31_FD_184515 | JGI IMG/M metagenome (GOLD analysis project Ga0208134, IMG submission 184515) | Aqueous microbial communities from the Delaware River and Bay under freshwater to marine salinity gradient to study organic matter... | ecosystem: Environmental > Aquatic > Marine >... | reverse complement strand
TTAGATTTTCAAACATTGTTTTACCTGCATCATCAGTTTGAATAAACATCTCGTTAAGACCATCAAAACCTGCTTCACTAAAGAAATCATCTTGGAAACTACTAAAGAAGTTTTTTAATGCTTTACCTGATTTATCTTCTGATATGGTTAAATCATCTGTAACTCCTATTAGTTTTTTCTTAGCTGCTATATGATAACCTATTAAAACAGTATATAAATCATACTCTTTTTTATTATCAGCAACAGCCTCTCTCTCTGCTGTTAGTTTTGCTATTTGGTCATCAAAATAATCAGCAGTATTTAATTTAATAAGTTTAGTTTTATCAACGACATCTAATAATAAGTCTATCTTATCTTGTGTGAGTTTATTTTCAGTTTGAAGTTTAGCTATTTCAGTTTTATCTTTTGATTGCTCAATTAGTTCATTATTTTTTGATATTTTCTGTCTTAACCAACCTACTGTTCCCTCTAAAAACTTTATTTCCTTTTTCCCACTATCTTCTTTCTTTTTACCTCCAGTCAATACAACTTCAGTTAAATTAAAAAACTCTTCGGCTTGTTCAGTTGTTAAACCAAGCCTTTTTTCCATTAATCTAATTTCCTCTCTAGCTTCATCTAATGCCTCACCAGAAAAGTAACCTTTTGATTGAGCATTTGATATTGTAGCTTCAGATTCTAACATAGCATCCCGAACTCTCTGAATATTTATCATTCTTAAATTCTGACTCTTACTCCTAGAATCACCTAACTTAGAAAGTGTAACTTCTTCAGAGCGCATTGCTTTTTTAATCTTTTTAGCAGTCTGCTCATAAGTATCACCTATATTTTCTAAATCACCTTTATAAAGTTTTAGATTAACATTAGCTAATAATGTTTCATAATCTCGAATATTTTCATTTAATTTTAATTGATTAGCAGCTTCTTTATCTGTTTTGCCTTCAATATTAAGTTTTTCTCCTAGTTTTTGTAAAACAAGCCTTTTTACATACATTTTATTTAGCTCATTTAATCCCTTTTTTAACTCTTCATTACTTGTGGTTTCATCACCTATGTATTGAAGAAGTTGAGGGTATTTAGACACTAAGTCATATATTAATTCCTTTCTTCCTTCTTCACCCTCATTAGTTTTTAAAATCTGTATGCTTAAATCATTTAATACTAATTGTTCTTTTTTTATTGAATCAGTATATTTATTTGTTATTTGTTCTACACCTCCTATTGTATTAAGTAACTCTGAGAACTTATCAATCAATAGAGTCATCGTAGTATCAAAACCAGAAGATTCGTTAAAACTCCTTATAAATTCAGTCCATGAATTAGATAATCTTGATTGAGCAGCTTGTAGTGTGTTAATTTTCTTCACACTTCTTATTCCGTAAGCTTTTTCAAGTTGAGTTGCAAATTTAGGTAAAGCTTCAGCTGATAATATCTCGCCCTTTTTAAGCATCTTATCTAATTCAGAAACACTTACACCAACTGCATCAGCCATAATACCAAATGCTCCTGGTAAACGTTCACCTAACTGTCTACGAAGCTCCTCTGTAGTTACCTTGCCTTTAGATAACATCTGCTCTAGAGCTAAATAAATACCAGTAAGTTCATCAGTTTTTAGACCTAAAACACCACTTGCTTTCGTAACCGTGGAGAATATTTTTTCAGTATCTTTCATTGATACATTAGATTGTTTAGCAGCTGCTAAGAATTTAATATACCTTTCTGTTGTAGTTACTAATTCAGCACCATAATCATTTGTTGTTTTTGATAAGAAATCTTGAACTCTGCTAAATTCCTTACTATTTGGTACAATTGATTTTAAAGCAAAATCTAAACTTTGTAATTTTTTAGTTGTGTTAAAAACTTCTCTTGAAAAATTAGCAATCATCATAGCTCCACCCACTATTCCAAAAGCACCAAGTAAGTTCTTAAACCCACCTACAATACCTCTTAATCCTTTTTTAGCAAAGTTTTTAGTTGCTTGATTTGCTTTATTAACTTTAGCCGTTAACCTGTCATATTCTTTTTGAGCCTTCTTGGTTTCTTTTGAGTTCCTTCCTTGTGCTACAACTAAATCCTGTAATGTTTTTTTTGCTTGTCTCTGTTGAGCTAACAACCGTTGATACGCTCCTACTATTTTACTTTTCGATTGAGCTTCTAAATCAGCAGCTTTTTTTAATGCTCTTTGATTGACTACCTCTTGACTTGTTGCTTTGTTAGATTGTGCCCTTACATTTGCAAGTCTCTTTAATTGAGCCTCCTGCTTAGTAAATGCTGAATTTAACTTAACTATCTCAGCCTCAAGTAACTTAATTTGATTAGAGAAATTACTAGAGCTAGTACCACCCGATAATAATTTAGTAACATTAGTATTAAGTGTTTTTACAGATTCATCTACTTCTTTTATTTTTAATTTTATATTATCAAGAAGCTCATTAGCACCTTGTTGTATGTCGCTAAAATTATTTGCCATTGCTCTTACGTCTTTGTTCGTTGATTGATTCAGCTAGTTTAGAGATTTCAACCCACTTACTAACACTTGTTGTTCTTGTATCTATATTATTTTTACCTGTTATCTGCTCTAAAGTAACAGCCTGTTTGTCTAAAGTAGAAGCGTCCTCATCATCCATGTTGTTATCCTCTCGCATCTTCTCTAACTCATCTAACTTTAAAGTAATCTTATTCTGGCTACGTTTCAACTGCTTTAACAGTCTATCAACTTCATTAGCTTTAGTCGCTTTCTCATTCCAAAAGTATCTCCACTCTTTTAAAGCACCTATGTAAATCTTCATGCTATCATCGTCCATATCCTCACGATCCCACACTATTTTAAGCAACTGCTTAACAATGTTGTATCTCGTTTGTAAATAAACTATCTCTAAAACTAATTGGTAATAGTAGGCAGTAGTTGCATCGTCTAAGAGCTTCACCCACTCGTTCTTAATAGCCTCCCAACGCTCGTTAGCGTCTTTAGGCACAACTATGTCATCGTAACCATTATAGTCCACTACAAGGTACTTAAAATCGTTAGTTCTATAAACTACGTCAAAGTTAAATATAGGTAAGTCACCACAGTTTTTATACAAATGCATATATGAGATTTTTAGTAAGGAAAGCCAATGTGTCTTGATAGAGTCTCAAGTGTTACAGTTTGTGTAGTTCCCCCGTAGAGGACAACCGTAAGATATTGGTAAAACACAAAGATAGTAAATTAAATGATACGTACAACAAAAACCCTCGCAAAATTAATTACGAGGGTAAACAAACTTTAAAATAATGAAAACAAACTGATTTAAGATTATCAGAATCCAAATATAACGCTTTTAAATGAATTGTGCAATAGCTTCTTGAATTTTATTTGCAACAAATGGTTCTATAATGTTTTTATTTACCCATTCGTTATTTTCTTCGGTTAAATCGAATATTTCACCGTAAATACTTTCTAATAGTTTTTGCTTGCCACTTACAGTTACTAAATCATAGGTTTTTTTACTTTTATTTACAGCACCCATCTTCATGTTATCAAATGTCTCACCAGACCATTGAAAGTTATATGGTGCATCTTTAGTCTTTGGAATTGAGATATTATCTGCATCTGCATAGGATTGAGTTGCTTTTGCGTAAAAACCACTACCCATATTTCCATTTGCTTCTCTAAAAGCTAACGGTGATCCAAATGAGTTTAAGCCTCTAGCTAACTGATTATATTTTACTATATTAACAATCCTTCCAGAATCGGCAATAATAGCCTCTTTAGCCCATTGAGGAACTTGCTTCTTTATTCCATTTAACTTCTGTTGATATATTTTTAGTAATTCCATAATGTAAAGATATAAAAAAGCCCTCACATAATTGCAAGGGCTTTCTAATTATTAAAACCTATTAAACCCTTACACTACTACTACTGTAGCTGTTGCATTAGATTTGTATAAATCACTATCTAAAGTAACAATAGCTCTTGTGTTAGCAGTATCATACAATTGAGCTACAATAGCCTCATTTGTAGCTAAAGCTGCAACCGTGAACGTATATGTTCCACTTGGTGACTCAACAACCGTTTGAGATTCTGTAACTCCATCCCTTGTAATTAAGAAATCATCAGTTAAAGCACCTGTAAAAACGTTTTGATTCTGCTTCAATTTAGCTGTAACCACAATCTCTGTACCTAAATTAGCAGGTACGCTATCATAAGCTAATACAACTTCATTAATACCATCAATAAGCTGTGGTTGGAATCCATTTAATTGGTCTGCTGAGATATAAACGTAATCGCTATCTAACTCTCTACGTGTACTCATCTGGAATCCAATACCTTCTTTTTGTCCTACTGAATCAGAAGGGAAAGATAACTTCATTCCTTGTAACATATTTAAGCTAAATCCTTTTAAGTTTCCACTTGCAGATTTTGTACCTAAAATATTACCATCTCTATCAACAAATAATACATTGTAAGATCCGAAAGAGTTTAAAGAGTGTAAAGCTGCGTGAAATGCCATACCATTAATAAAGGTAAGTGCAAATTCATACATTCCAAGTGTTGCCACTTGCTTAGTACCATCCTCTAAAGTCTCAATTACATCTTCACTAGAATTATCCGTGAATGTCTTAGCTCCTTTTAAAGCAATAAGGTTTCCTTGAGCCTGTAACAACTTAATGTAAGTCTCGTCTAATGCCTCTGCTCCGTCAAATTCAAACCCATCAGGTACAAACCATAACGCTGTCGCTTTTTTAAGGAATTGCTTACATCCCTTAGTTCCTGTTCCTAGTACCGCAGATAAACCGCATAATACTAGATTATAAATTGTGTTCTGTGCTGCCATTTTCTATATATATTTTTTAGAACGGAAGAATGCAAACCCCTCCTTTGTTAATTTAATTGTATCTCCCTTTTGCTTCCACTCACCGCCTACCTTTACTCTGTTTTTAATAGTATAAGTATTTGTTGGTGGTTGCTTTTTTACTACCTTCACCTCTTTAGGTGTTTCAGTAGATTCAACCTTAACCTCTACAGGTTTTTCAGTAGCTTCTACTATCTTTTTTTTTCTAGCCATATCTTAGCATTTATCTGTTAAAAAGTATTCTAAATCAATCTTAATCGCAAAACAATGTAAAGGGTGCATATCATTGAATCTTATACTAGAGGTTAAATACTCTCTAAATACAAAGTCAATCCTACGCTCAAGCCCTGTTATATTGTACTTCTCGAAATTATAGTTTCTTAATATCTCTGCCACATCCCTCTGTGCTCTTGAATCTTGACGATCCTTGCCTGTTGGATATATTTTAGATAAATCAACCATAAATGCAATCTTAACCGATGAGGTGTAAACAACTGAATCCTCTGTGGAATCATTTTCTTGTGTTAAAAAACAAAAGACTGCTGCTTTATTATCATCATAGTAAGTATCTTCATAATCGTCTAACTTAGAGTTGTACCAAGCAGGTGTTACGATTTTAGATGTTTGGTAGTAGTCTGGTATAGACTCTCCTGTATTAACAGGGTTCTTATACACTCTACCGTAACCTTCAATCTCACCTTCCCAAACACTACATAATTGCTCGTACAAATCTTTTTGTATCTTGTCAATTGTAGAATCTAGCCCTACTGGATTACTTAATAAGTTATTCATTATAACGAACCTACTTTGATTTCTATTCCCTCGTGGTCATTTAACTGCGTGTCGAAAGTCTTTCGCATTGCGCTTATAGCTCTCTTTTTCTCTTTCAAGTATCTACTAACAACAGTATCTAATTGAGTGTTTTTTAATTCCCCAATCAAAAGCTGATCGTCCATTTGGATTCTCTGACTTCTGTTACTTCTATTATTAGCATTATGTAAATACATTTGAAATACCATATACTCAAAAGTAGCTCTGATGTAGTTACCTAATTCAGATAAATTCTCCTCGATGTAATTAGAAGCATCTAAAAAAGCAGTTACATTTATTCCCAACCCATTACCTAATGTGTTGTAAGTATAATCTGCTGTCTCTGGTGCATTCCCAGTTCCTATTGCTGTGTAAGCCACAAACCCATCAAATTTTAAAGGGTCTACACTCGCACCACCAACATAAACATCTGTACTATCAATTACGATTTTAAAAGAACCTTTACCACTAAAAGTGATGTCAGTATCTCTAAAAGCTAATCTGCCATTATCAGGAGCAAGGGTTATGGTTTCTATAAGCTCGTTTTGGTTAATAACATACACATTTACAGGCGTTGTTCCATCCTTCTGTAACGAAATCTCGTTAACACGAATAGATACGTAATCAGAACCTTTTGGCTCTAAAACCCATGCTGCATAGTCATTCTCTAAAGTTCTTGGTAAATCACCATCTTCATATAAGTATTGATTATTAATCAACCTCTTAGTCAATGCTAAATCTGCGAAAACTTTATCCTTTACTTGCTCTAAGAACATCTTTAATCTCAAGCTCTCAACATTAGTCTCAACCCAATACGCAGTTTCCGTTGTAGGGTCTTGATTTGTGTTCGTGCCTTGAATAGATTGATATATTCTACTATCTCTGTTGACTATATCATCTCTATTCCTAGAGTCTAAAAATGAACCATATTCTTTTGCGGAATCCCAATTAACAAAAGATAAATCTGTCTTAGGTAAAAAGTCCAGAAGATTTTCCGTATTGATAGATGGATGTACACCGCTATTAACGTATAATCCAGATGTCGGAACACCCTTCAATTGACTATCCAATACTATCTTACTCGAGAAATCTTCTGAAAAACCTAATACCATTTTCTAACTTAATTTTAAAGAAATTGTAGCTTCTGCGCCACTAATATTCTCAATTGTTATAGATCCTGCTGCAACAGCAATCGTAGCTCCTGTAACTACACCTGTTGCTGTTCCGATAGCCTGTACACCTGCTGCAATATGGCAAGGTCTTGATTGGCTATCTGTTCCATCACTTACGTGCATTGTTCCCGTGAAGTCTGAAATACCTGTATCTATCGTTTCGCCAATAGCTAAAACAATAGGAGAGGAAAATCCATCTACACTATCATATTGGTCAACGACTTGACTGCCGACTTGACCTAAAACTTTCTTATAACTCATTTTGTGTTTTTTAGATTATTAATTATGTTGTTGAACCTACTATCTTAACGATATCTTGTGCTCTTGTAGTTAAATCAGAATTGTATCTGTAAACTACATAAAAACGTACCCAAATAGCCATCTCCTCGAAGTGAGACATAATAAGGTTAGAATCAGTACCAGAAGTAATTAACGCAGTTGCATCAGTCGCTTCTCTGTTAGTATAGATGTTAGCTCTCATTTTAACGTGAGGTAACTCAACATCAGATACAGACCATTGCTTACCACCTACTTGTGTTCCGTTACGGAAATCAAAAGGATAGTTTTCATAAACTCCAATAGAACCATCTCTTAAGAAGAAACCATTAAAGTTATCTGCTCCTGCTGAAATATTTCCAGACTCATGGATTCTATCACCTGGTAAGAAACCTAACGCTTGTAAGTTCTTGTCATTGTTAGAACCATACTTAGCTGCTTCAGAACGTTGTACTGCTGTACCACCTCTTGAAGTTACTAAACGGTAAGCTCCTGGTAATTCATTAGCTCCCATTAACTGATCTAAATTCCAAAACATTGTTTCTTTCTGTGCAGCTTTAGATACTGTTAAAGTATCAGTTCCTCCTGAGAAAGAGAAAGTACCATCACCTTGAGATACTTGAGTAGTGTAATCTAACACTTGTGATTTTCTAGCTTCTAACTGAGTGGATAAGATAGATTCAACCGTGATACCCATTTGGTAAGCCACGTTATTCATAACAGCCATTCTTTGAAAATCGCTATCAATCATGTTGTTTTCGTGTGCAGCAGGATAGTGTCTAAATCCACTAAATACGTCATACGCTTGAAAGAAATACTTATCACTTTCAGGTAAGTTTGACGGAATTTCAAAACCAGGACTAGTAGTAACTACTACATCTTGGTCTTTAATAACAGGGATTTCTACATTTCTTAAAGAAGACACACTTCTTAAAGAGTCCTGTACACTTGGGGGAACGTAATCCACACCCGTAGTACTGCCTTTTACAGCGTCAATAATTCCAAGCTCTGCAAACCTTTTTTCGTTTGTTGCGTTTGAGACCTGCAAATCATTCCATAATGTTGCATTAATGTAACTCATTTTTTAATTTTTTAATTAATTATTCATTTTAATTTGCGGTCTTTCGCCATTCTCTTTATTATGATGCTTTCTTGACTTTCACCAATAAATTCATCATTTCGCTAGAAAAATCTTTGTGCATTGTACTTCCTAGTTTCTTTACTAAATACTCTCGCACTATCTTAGATTGCTCTTCGCTTGTAGCTCCTTTAGGTACTTGAAATGGTACACCTTCTACATCCATTAAGTCAGCAGATTTAGCACCAGTTCCCCCTTGAGATCTTGCCTTTGTTAATTCTGTAATGTTAGCATTTTCACCAACTAATTCAGATAGTTTTCTTTTAGCATGGACATTGTCCTTGTCAACAGCCATAGGCTCACCGTCAACTAGCTCTATATCGTATTTCGATAACACATCAGATTTGAACTCATCCCACTTAGCTTTTGCTTCGTAAGCATTCACATCTTTAGAAAATACAGGCTTAACACCGTTAAATGCTACTTTAAGTTTTAAACCACTTAATTGTTCTGTAGCTTCCTTGTATTTCTCATCCAACCCCTTTAATGGCTCTAATTCAGCAACTAACTTCAATAGCTCGTCGTTCTTAGATAACTGTGCTTCGTACTTTCCTTTTAATTCATCACTACCTTTGAAATTCTTTAGCTTTTCCTCTAATTCAGCCTCTTTAGTCTTTAAAGCCTCTGTTTTAGATGATAATCCACTATCAGATATTCTCTGTAGGTAATCACCGAACTTCTCCCCTTGCTCTCTATCAACGTCTACTCCAAATGCTGTTTTAGCATAGTGAGCAGCTCCACTTAATATTCCTTCAGCATTCTTGTTCGCTAACCCATCGTAATCTTTTTTCAAGTTAGGTACTAAGTCATTCGATATGTACTTAGTAATTGCCTCTACTTGATTTTCCTCGAAGCCATTAGCCTCTATAAATTCTTTTGATAATTCCATAATCTTTTATGTATTAATCTTGGTTTTTCTTTAATTCTTCTATTTTTCCTCTCAATGTAACTTCATCCCATCCTGCGAACGCTTTCTTACCTTGATTCAAATCTGCATAATCAACTCGCAAATTCTCCATCATTTTTTTGTCAACCTTTGGCTTCTTTTCAGCCTTTGGCTTTTTCACAACTACAGCTTCTTCCTGTAGACTCAATAAAGCATTAATCTTAGCCTCTAATTCAGCTATCTTTTTATCACTAGAACTCATAGGAACTGTGGTATGTGCTTTAAATACATCTTCTACCTCTTTAATAATAAGAATCTTATTATCATACTGAGAGATAATATCTCGAAAGAATCCATCTTCATCCTTCTTCTTCTCTACTAACTTAACATCTGCTACGTCTACTTTTAAATAACCGTTAGCGATTAAGTTTTTCATAAAGTTCGTCCATTCCTTTGTGTCATGTGTTAACTTTACTAATTGGTTCTCGTTCTGCACATTCCCTTGTGCATCATAACTCATTTGTTTGCCTCGATAAACTCTAAGGCTGATTACTGGTTTCTTTCCCATCTGTAATTGTGATTTTGTTTTTGTGTGTATTAATTAAACTTACTATTAAATCGTTCAAGGTAATTAACTTCTCGCTGTCCGTAGCGTCCATTCCATTCCAGAACACGGCAATGTTTCCATAAAAAGCCTCAAACATAGAAATCCAATATGAAAATCTGGTTTGAAACTCTAATATAACAGGATCTACCATTCCTTTATTTAAAGCCTTATCGAAATCAAGGTCACTAGTATAAGGCATAATCTTATACAATATAGCTTCCCTTGTTCCTTTCTCTTTGTTAAACATATTGCGTCTTTGCGCTAGTCTAACAAGTAAATTCTTTCTTTCTATTGCATTAGGTGAAGTCTTAATCATCTCGTATAAATCCTTCTGTGTTTCTAAAAAGAAATCACTTCCGTAAAATACATCTAACTTTACAGCACCCTTGCCATATCTTAAACTAAGCATCATCTTATCACTAGCACTCCTAGAGAAAGACATAGTTTTACTAAACCATCTTAGTTTATCCTCCATTGACACAATACCTTTCTTAGTCTGCATCTCTGTCATTGAAACATCATTCCTTTCAGAATAAGCACCTAAACATGAAGTGATAATATCATTTTCTAATTGAAGCAACCTGTCATTTATATACTCTAAAGCCTCAACAGGTGTGTGGTAAAACGTTAAGAAGTTCTTAGACAACTCAACATCTATACTACCATCAGCTTTCTCAATCGCAGGTACAGTTATAACCGTTCCTGCTTGTAACTTAGTTCCTTTTCCTACTCCTGCCGTAGCTCTTGCCTCTTGTGATACTTGACCGTTTATTTGGTCTAAACTCATTGGCTCACCAGGTGCATTATCAAAATCAAGACCACTTTCATCAATCTCCTTAGTCTCTATCTGTGTTACTATAGGGAAAGCACCATTAGCATGAGTCATTCTCTGTAAAGTCTTTAAGAACGTAAACTCTTCTAAGTCAGCTCTTAAATAACTAAATATTGATTCCTTTACTATTGGATCGTTCCCGAAACAGTCATCCACTATAAACGTAGCAGGGCATTGACCGTAATCATGTGGCTCACTCAATACAAGCTCCATGTCCTTATTATAGAAACTTAAACGCTCATCATCTAAGTAAACATATCCATATACATCCTCACCATTTCTCTCAATCATGCCAGTATAAGCAATCTTATCTATTTTCTTGCCGTCTACCTCAATAGATACAACCTTGTCAATAGATATAATCTCTCTGTAAGGTTCGTTAGCATCCTCTAAGTCATGTACGATAATATCGTTATACCTAAATAACACACACTTAAATAACTCTCTGTCAAATCCATCATCTAACTCTTTTGGATTCTCAACGTATTCACCGTTAATCCAATACTTAAAATGAGAATCTTCACTAAAGAATACCCTAGTTAATGGTTCTTTTATCTTTGTGTTTATTAATTTAGCCGAAGGATTAGGGCTTCTGTAGTATTTTGCTAAAGAAAGAAAGTTATCAGTCTTAAATATACCTTTAACCCAGTTTAAGAACACATCATCAGTATAATACTTCCTTTCGATGTACTTTTCAAAGTAATCGACGTTTACATCCTCCTGTATATCGGAAATTGTGAAATAATCTAATTGTTTCTTCTGACGAACAGCCTTATCGAGAGATAAGCTATTACATTTCTTTTCTATAAATTCTTTAGACATACATGGCTTTGAATTGTGTATAGTCTCTTACACCAAAGTTTATTTTAGCAAATGTAATGAAGTTTTTTTAAATAATAGAGAAAAACTATAAATATTTTATTAAAATAGTTAAAATCAATCGAAATAATGCTATTTTATCAAAAATAAAGTACTATATTTACCGCAAAGTTGGTAACTTTTGTTTTGTTATAGTTAATTAAGCCTTACATACGCAGTAGGGCTTTTTTATACCCTAAAAACTCCTATTCCTTAACTTGCTGTGCCACTTTACACCTTTAGTGCTTCCTAATCGTAATAACCTACCAACTCTTCGGTTGTAGTCATCCCTAGATTCGTTTAACTTGTCTTTGTTTTCTTTCATAAACAGTATATTGTTGTCGCTAATAGTATAGCTATTGATATGCATAATTTTTTCATCGTGCAAAACTACAAAATTAATTCCATATAGTTGTTAAATTTGCTCTGTTTTTCTTTAAATCAAACCACATTCTCATTAGTAGTGCATCCCTGTAATCAGGGCTACGTCCTGTGTCTGTCTTTATGTCACCTTTCGCCTTGCAATCCAACTTATTATCCCCTCTCTTACTAGGAACACGCTGTATCTGTGACAAATCTTCCTTTATCTGTGCTCTCTGCTTGTTTGTTAAATCACAATCAATCCATAAACCACCATCATTTACCTTGTCTGCTAACGCATATAAACATTGTACCTGTAAATTCCTGTAGTTAGGCATATCTTTACCACTACGTATTGGTCTAGCACCATTCTTGAACCCCTTAACACCTGTCTGATCTACCACACCACCACCAACACCATCTGCATCAGCAACAGCCCTAGTTGTAGGTACTTTATACTTACGTCTCAAATACATAATCCCTGCCGATATGTCTGTGGTCTTACTCAAGTCAAACTCCAACATCTCTACAATCTTCCAACCCTTCCAAGCAAATACAATAGCCTTATCACTACCAAATCGTGCTATATCCGCAGTTATGTAAGTCTTACCCTCATCTATATGGTCGTTCTTAAATACATTGTCAATCATCTCCTGCTCACACAACTGATTAGGGTTATCCTCGTAATCCCAGTTACCCTTAAATAACCTCTCGTACAAAGCCTTATCCTTCTCACCTATCTTTCTTAACTTCCCTACATAGTCCTCTTCAATGAATGGATTCTCTGTAATCAAACAACTTAAATAGAACTTCTCAGGCTCTAAAGTACCATTTATATCCTTATCGTAGAAATCCCTTTTCGCCCAATTCCTCTTAGGGTTACACGTGTAAAACACTATACCCTTTATTCCATACTTACCATTCAAATGCCTACCAACCCTTGACGATATAACTGCTGCACCTATCTCATGTATCTCACCTACCTCTTCAATCCAACCACAAGTGTACTCTGTAGAACCAACATCCTCGAACATAGGATCGCTAGGCTTGTACTTTATCTCTATAAAGTTAATGTGACTACCGTTACCGAATGTTATCCAGTTCTTTACAGCATTGAACTTATAATCATCAAAACCATACTCCCTA
>Ga0208134_1001588_pt1 | contig 12921 bp, 18 predicted proteins | sample VirMetDEL_Mar_31_FD_184515 | JGI IMG/M metagenome (GOLD analysis project Ga0208134, IMG submission 184515) | Aqueous microbial communities from the Delaware River and Bay under freshwater to marine salinity gradient to study organic matter... | ecosystem: Environmental > Aquatic > Marine >... | reverse complement strand
CCGTCCTACCCACGTAAACACGTTGACCCCGTCATGCTCGGTGTCTCGATGGAGAGAGCTCTGAAGGAGGCCGTCATGAAGCGAGCAAAACGAGACAACGCCAAAGGTAAAGCAGCGCCTTATATTGTGAGCCTGATTGAGGCAGATCTAAAAACTGACGCCAAAATGGGATTGGTTCAGGCCGGGAAGGATGCCCACGATTTTATAATCTATGGAAAAGGAAACGCAATGGACGTAATCGAAAATTTACGGGTTAATTTACCCGCATACTAAACAAAAGAGAATACAAAAACAGAATACAAATATGAGTGAACAAAAATCAGCATTAACCTTCGATCCGGAAGCCGGAAAGAAGACTACAAAAAAAGAATACGAAATATACCCTGAAGGAAAATCAGAGGGTGTATGTTTTAGAATTCTCAAAATCGACGAGGAAAAAGCGGTCTGGGTAGATTCCAAAAGTGGAACCGATGAGCCTACCTCATCGAATATAAAATGGGGTCATACTCATTTGAATACAGATACGGGGCAACACTATAAGAATACATCAAACGATGGAGACTGGGAGCCTGAGGCCATAGAACCGACACGCAAGAGCAACGCGCTTCAATTTCATTTCTGCACAGTTGCAGATTTCGAGAAAACATATCCAGACGGTGAAATTCTTGACGGTGTGATTCCTGACGGTGCCTGGTTGAAATCTAAAGCATTGAACTTTACCGATGCTGATAACGGAAAATTGCGCGAAACATTGTTACACTGGGGAATTGAAATGCCGCATCTGCAAAGTTACGCCAAAAAAGAGCCTAAAGCCTGGGAAGAGCTTCGTGAGTGGATCTCTGAGAATTGTCTGAAACGTCACGCCCGTTTGAATGTTAAACACAACAAGGGGACAAAGTGGACATTCGCAAATATCATTACACTGCAAGAGGTTTAACATAAATAGTAGCAATAACACAAAAGAATAAATATCATGAAGATTTACCAAAAAGAACTAATCAACAGTCCTGCATTTTGCAAAGAGGACATTTCAAATAAGCTCCCGAGCTCAGCAGAAGAGGGCGATAGACTCGACATAGAGATTCACGGAATTCAACTCTCTGTTGTATTCTCAAAAGACCCTCAAATGGTCCTGGAAGCATACTTAGAGGCGCTAGATATAACACCGGTTGAATGCTCTCCGATGTATATCGGAATTGAAGCACCCGCAGTTAAGGGGGTTGACGCCTTAGAGTATCAAAACGGGGTGATAGTCGTAAACGTGGCCACCTGGATCCAAATTAGAAAAATGACTGAAAGTTTAGGTAGTGCAGTCAATAAACTAAACGGGGTTACGCTCACGGTTACTGAGGGTATTCAATTCGTTGCACCTCACAACTGTTTTACCATTCAAAAAATGGGTGACGGGTTCTGGATCGGTGTGTTGAAACCAGAAGGAATCATCAAAATCACTACCGTTTAAGGGGAATATTTAAGCCGTCCTGAAATTTATCAGGGCGGCTTTTTTAACTAAGAAAATTATGAAAATTATATATTTACTGCTCGGATTACGTTTGTCTCTTTACATGGTAGTCTGTCTATTGTGTTTAGGAAATGCCGTTCTCGGGTTTATCATTACAATTCAAGGGGGTGACGGTTTTGATCAAATGACGTCGGCACTTTTAGCATGTTTCGTAGCATTAATAATTTCAGAAAAGAACTATGGATAAAATAGTAAAAAAAGAAAAAGCGCCTAAGAAACCTAAAAAAGAATGCATTTACAACCCAGAAGGTTTACAACCATGGGAAGTTTTGCCTACCGTCTGGAAAACCCAGGCGGCGTATATGAGTTTTTTCAGGGGTCAACTACGTAGAGCATGGAGCCGGCACCCGATGAGAGTTGAATTCATGAAGTCCCGGAGGTTGGAAGTGCCAGAATCGGAAAGAGTGCGTTTAGGTAATCGAATTAAACAGTGTTACCGGTGCGAGAGCTGCCAGGAGTTGTTTGCGGCCAAAACGATCGAGGTTGACCATATTGTTCCCGCTGGCAGTCTAAAATGTAAAGAAGATCTAGGAGCCTTTGCCAGTAAACTTCTTTTCGTTATGCCTAAAGATTTGCAGCTATTATGTAAAGAAACGTGCCACCAGGTGAAGAGTTACATGGATAAAACAGGCATGGATGAACATACATCAAAGGAGCGTTTAAACCTGTCTCGATTTAAGAAACAGCCCGCAACATTACAAAAAAAGAAATTATCTGAGTGGTTGCCAGAATGCGCGACGGGTAACCCTAAACAGCGCGAAGAGGCTTATTTACTGGCGTTGCGGACGGGGTTAACTAAAAATGATTTCGAAAAAGTGAACTTATTTTAGGTAAAATTAAATTAATTTCAAAAATAATTAAAAAGTGGTTGACATAGGTAATCATCGGTGATCTATTAGAGGCACGCTAAAGGAATTCACCTGAGGCAAAACCAAAAATATGAAAATCGAAAAATTAGTTGAATCACTTTTAAGAAATGGATTAGACGCAGAATCAAAAAGCATGTCTTCAAATTCGTTTTATTTACGTCTGAACGGCCTTGCCGTCCGCGTTTCTGATCATTCAAACACATCTGAAATGTCGGGTTGCGCTTTGAGTTTATGGGCTAACATCATTGTTTCTGAAAATGATTTAAAAATTATATTTCGAGGAGGGATCGAAGTTGTGAACCCTGATGATGTTTTCGAAGAATTAAAAAAAGAAGAAGCTTTATTAGAAAACCGTGAAAAAGAAAGAGAGTATGAGCTAAACAGAAACATAGCTGAAAGTTTTACAGAAGAGAAAAAAATAAAAGGAAATTCCCCTTTATTTGAAATTTGCCCAATGGTAAAAAATCTAATTTTCACTTGGAACGGTTTCCAATTTAGATCAGGGTTAACTCCAACAGGTAAACGTACTTGTCAACTAATTGAAAAAGTTTAATAAATAATTAAAAAGGTGGTTGACAGGAGGTAACTCATCTGCTTTATTTGAATCATGACAACGACAACCATTGATCAAATCGAAGACGGCCAAACAGTAAATTACTGCAGCCACCTCGTAGAAGTAAGCAAATCGGGAAGCGGCGTCAGTTTAAAATATCTAGGTATTTACAACAATAATTTTCCTCACCTATTAACAGAAAATCTAATCGGAATCAAATAATATGAAAATACTAAAAACACTCAAATCAAAATCAATATGTGATTCAAATTGCATATTTTCAGTAAATGTAATCAAAATGACTGCAAAAACAGTAACCATCTGGGATTCTGTTACAGGTTCAAAACGTTGCAAAATTCACACACGATCTGACGGAGAAAAGGGGATTTATGCACTCGGTCAATATTCAATGGCACCTTTCTTTAGATTGGAGTGTCCCAAATGATTACCGGAGAAATTTGCCCATGTGGTGACCTCGTCGGACTTTGCGGATGTATACAAAATAAAATAACAAAACTAGAAATAAAAGGAGATTTAAAATTATGAGCCCAACAGAAAATACAGATAACGGAAAAGAAAATCCAGAACTTGAACTAAAAAGATTACGCTCTTTTTTCAAAACCGGTAATAAAAAAGGACCACGTAACCAAAAAAGTAAAAAAAGAAATAAAGGAATGACATTAATCGAAGTAAGTATCGTAACCGGAATTATAGGCATACTCGGAACTGGTAGCATGGTAGGTGCTAAATCAATACTCGATACAGCCGAGGAAACACGTAACGAGATTAGTCCTGAGGAGCTTCAAAAACCATTTGGGGTAATCACCGAAAAGGATCTTCAGGAAGTTGCATACCTGCTCAGTAGGGCTTGCGGAGACCCAGAAGCGGAATTAATGGCGCAAGGTATTGAAACGCCGGAAGACCTCGAAGAGTTTAGGGCCTGGTGCGGTGAAAAATATTATTACCACTCAGCCGTCAACCGGGGAAACATGGCTTTGGAGATCATGAGCCGTGGAGATTAAATTAATTTAAAAACAGTTGACACGGGTCAAATTGTGTGATCTAAGTAGTGCAGTTCTTTCAAGTCAGGGTAGATCAGTGGTAGATCACCGGACTCATAATCCGGAGGCCGTCGGTTCGAGTCCGACCCCTGCCCCCAAAATTTCATTAGCCGTTATAGTACGCCCCGTAATCCAGGCGGTCAACGGTGGTTTTCCCCTCACCATAAAGAAGGCGACGACCTCATAACAGTAATGTGTTCTAGATAGGAACGGAACGGGTCAGAATATGGATGCATTCCAAAAGGAAAAGGCGCTCTGAAAAGGGCGCCTTTTTTGTGTCCTAATATAAGTAACCAACGGTTAATTAAATTAATTTATAAAATAATTAAAAAGGGTGTTGACAGGGTAGGTTTCATAGTCCAACTTCTAATCATGAACAACTACAAAGCACTCATTAAAGCCCTCACAATTCGCACTCTAGAGATCGAAAAAGATCTAAGAAAAGATTACAACCGCCGGGACTTCATGGCCAAATACGGATCAGCTACCATTAAAGACGTGGCTTCCATGATCGCCCGACGTGAAGCTTAATCCTCAAAAATACAAAATATGAAAACAAAAAAAGAAATCAAAAAACGTCTGGAAGCTCATTTGAAATCAGTAGAACTCAAAAAAGCATTCAAAGAAATTCATGCGGCATATTTCCGCAAATAGTAAAATATCATGCAAAGCAAAAAACATAGCACTCTTGAAAGTTTCGGAAATTTGGCGATCGGTTATATTGTCGCCATTTGTTCACAAATTGTGATCTTCCCGCTTTTCGAAATTGAAACCTCACTACCTGACAATTTAGCGATCGGATTATATTTTTCGGTAATTAGTTTTTTCAGGTCGTATATATTGAGAAGAGTTTTTAATCGGATCCGTTGACGTCACTTAAAAAGCCACCTGAAAAGGTGGCTTTTTTTATGTCTCGATAAACTTTTTTGCTCTACCAGGATCAAAATACCAAATGTCGAAAACTCCCATGCAGGAAAATAATCGATAATCATTTAGAAACACCCCTGAATGTCCTAAACCTGCAAGGCCTAAGCGTTCATATGGACAATTGATGAAAACCCCGCCAACGGCTCCCAGACGTCCCATTTGACCCCAACGGTGCCACAACAATAGTTTACTAAACCATACGACTTTATCAGACTTAGTATGAAAAACGAGGGCGCTTTTTACAATAGCCGGCATCGGTGTATCACGATCTAGAGCAGGATTGAAAAAAACCGTGCTCACCTGGTCGGTAATACCTAAACCATTTAGGATCCATAAAGCCATACAAATGAGGTTACAGCCGTCGGAGTGTCCTACGAGTATGTCACCTGGTTTGATCTCTGCGGCCAACTGCTCGGCTCTCTTATCGTTTCCAAAGCGAACCCCGAAAAGCCCACGGTATCCAAAATTAGTTTCACGCACGAGAAAACCCCGTGACTCAAAATGGGTCCGGAGTTTGTCGGTTGTAGTGGCTCCAAGGTTTTTAACGTTGAAACCATGCACTAGGTGAACCGTAATCACTGGGCAAATGGATCCTCCTGGCTCAACTCCTCATTGATTATTGCGGGCTGTTCTGGTTCTATGGTATTTGTTTGTCGTCCCGTTACAATAGTAGCAGCACTACCGGCCAAAGCACTGACGGCAGACCCCAGTGCCTCCGCTTGTGCCTTATCGGCCAAAGCGTCTACAAGTTCACGCTCTTTTTGAGCTAATGCCGGGGCACTCGCTACCGCCTGAAAAGAAATCGTATTTGTAATCCCCGTTTTTGGATCCGTAGAAATTTTGGTAAACAAAATATCTTTCTCACTCTTGTAAGAAATATCTGGTATACCTAAATCGGTGCCGGTTGGATTTGAGATTTCTACATTTGTGTGGATAGGATTAGGATTACAACCAGTCAGGAAAACTGTAAATACTCCTCCTAATAATAGTGCGATTATTGTTTTCATTTGTTTTTGTTCTTTAGTGCGTCGTGAACTGTTTGTAGAACCTCTGCTGAGAGATTCTCAATGCCGTCTTGTTTGCCCTTCAATTGCCCTAGCTCTTCTCGGATGTCCGCTTGGTCTTTGTTCATATTCATGATTGTTTTATACATTACACCAATTGCCCCAGCGAGCGCACCACCTGCCGCTAAAACGATTGTTACTAGATTTCCGACATCCATTGTTCATTATGAAGATTTGAGTATGAGTAACATTACGTAGCCGAATCCGAGCAGGTTCGACGAGATCAACAAAGCGTTCACTATTTTTAGCGACTGAGTGCTCGCTTCTTCTGCTGCTCGCATGTGGCAGTATGCAGCAGCTATGCCTAGTCCTTGACGGAAAAATATGTTAAAAAAGACTCCCGCATTCGTGAGTGTCTGAAATGCTGGATCTCCTAAATACGCCGCTGTCCACGGCATGAACCAATAAATGTTATCGAGTGCTGCGCCAACAAAGCCGACGGCAACGCCCATGACGAACCAGTCTTGCCCTGTTTTATCTGTTTTCCGCCATGCGTCACGCGCCGAAGGTAGCCACATGTAAATGACCGCAAACGCCAGCACGACGGTAGGAAAGGTCAAACCAAGTGAAACGAGTTCTGCTATATTTTGCGTATCCATTACCGTAGGCGTTTATTGAGTGCTATGAAGATTAAGGCCACGCAACCGAGGATCAAAGCAAAGCTCTCATATTCTGGAATACACGGGTTATTCGGATTGCCGTTGGCTTGTGGTGGTAGTGTTACGCAGTTCTTCATTATAGTAAATATAGTCTGTGATTATGTTTTTTATGTGTATTCATATTTTTATTTTATTGTGTTTTTTGTGTCCAACTGTGGAAAGATTCTTCTAGACTTTTTACGTCCTGTTGTAAAGGTTGTATTTTGAATATCAATTTGCAAGGCTGAAATGTAAAAATTTACGTAGTTCCTAAAAGTATTGTATCCGTTGCAATACCTCTACCAATAGGAGCACAACCAATGTCAACAACTTGAATAGGGAATGCCTTATTTGATATACCATTAGACATAACCAATTTACCATTCGCGGTCATTTGGTATTGTTTGGCATATGGACCATTTGCTGGTAATCCGAAAAATGCCGTAGCGGGTATGTCTGTAATCCCGTAAGTGATTGTATCAAATATTTGAAAGTCTGCAAAACCTTGTGGGATTATAATTTCGCCAGAAGGTAGTAAACATGGACTTGAGTCGGCCCCGGTGATCGATAATTTAGAATCCACCGACTCCTCCCATGTATTCGTAGAAAAATCGTAAATTCTTATAACGTCCGCTAACGCAGGAATCCAAACAATTTTGTTACCAGGAATCAAAACACCATTATTAAAGAACGTTCCTGTACCTGGAGATGCGACAACTTCAAAAGTTTGTGCCATCGGAGAGTAAAGATAGAATGGATTTCCTGATGTTGTCGGAGCTAACATAATTTTACCATTAGGTAAATAACACCACGATGAAACTGGTGTAGGTATTGCAATTTTTGTCTCGGCATTAAAATTTTGATCGTAAATAGCTAACTCGTCGCCTGCATACGTCAGTATCATTGAACCTAACTCATCTAATGGACCCATACGTTTAGGAACCTCCGTAAGTATAGAGGACTTCAATATAAAAGAATCGTCCTGAGCATTCACCCTTAAAATGTGCTTCCCTTGCGCACCATGAAGTGCGAAGACAACGTATTTTCCTGTAGTAGTTCCGGCAAATAGTGTTCCGGTGACTGATGCGCCGAATGGATCATTTACAACTAATAATTCTTCCATTGTGTCAGGGTTAATCTTCCACAAATCGTGATTATTTCCTGACGATAAAAGGTAATATATCCACCCAGTTTTTGCCTGTAAAGTCGGAGTGGTAAATCCTGAAGAGTTGACCGCAGATTCTACGGTAAAATCTAAATCTATAGATCTCAAATTATCGTTAATATAATTAGATAAAATATCACTCGCCCTCTCATCTGTAATAGTTGGGGTGACTTCATCACCTATGCCCGGGACTATACCGGTAACAGGTGTAACGCCCCCGCCCCCGCCGCCGCCCGATTTGGCTAACCATAGCCCTCCGGAACGTATGTATAATACCACCTCTGCATTATCTGTCGGAATGTATACAGCGCCATCCTCAGCCGATACAGGTAAATCTTCTTCGAGTCCGGACATTGTTACAAATTTGGAAACCCAAACACCGCCTGAACGGATATATAAAATCACCTCTACGTTATCGGTCGGGATGTATACAGCGCCATTCTCTGCCGTCGCTGGTAAGTTTGCATCTAGTCCACTAAGTGCGGGTGCCAACTCTGTTTGCCATGCTGCGCCGTCCCATACATAAAATGCGATTCCTGTTTGATCGGTTACAAAATATAGTCCTCCTACGGTTTCGCCGTCTGCCGGCCTGTCTGCTAAAATTCCACGACCTGTAATGTAAGGAAGTGTTGGCATTGTTGGATATGTTTTTGTGATCCAAGTAACCCCGACTGCATCCCATACTTTTGCAAAATCGTTTCCTCCGTCGGTTACCCAATATGTTGCCCCGTTGAATTGTCCCGTTGCTGGTAGATCCGCAAGGATGCCTTGCCCGATTGTGTTACCTAAAGCGGCGTCTAAAATATCCCAGTTGTTATCTATCACCGCATTGTTAGATTGCGCGGATCCTGTAGGGTGTTTATTGAGTTTTGTATTTGGAGTTTGGGCCATATTATGTGATATTTAATTTTAAAACTTCCAGTGATTTCAAATTGTTTTTCACTGCGTAGATATATATTTGATCGGTTCCCGGTGTGATGTCAATAATGGAATCAAATACGCCCGTATCAGCATCCGAATTCGTAGCAGGTATGAACGAACCGTCTAAATCTATTTCGGCCCCTGGCACGCCTCCTGTGTATTCAATGTATACAAAAGATTGATTGAGTGTCGCAGTTGGAATTTCAGTTATGCCGGCCCCGCCGTCTGCTAAAACAGGATTCAAAGCGATCTCATATGTGAGTCCTATGTTTTCAACACTCCAAAGTGTAGGAGCCAACGGGCGCAATCCTTCGTTTAAAAGTAAACCATTGTTCGCTCCTTCATGTTGGATCGGAAAAGTTGCGCCTGGTCCGCGTTGTCCGAAAATTATAGGGTATGCATTTAAATCTACATTGGTTAAAACGTTATACGGGACTACAAATGATTCATTTAGGAAGAACGCTTTAGCTGCTACCCAAAAGAACGGAGTTGCGGCTGCATGTGTGCTCGGAGTTGTGCCGTATAGACCCCGTAAAAGATATTTTATGGAGTAGTCCCCGTTTGACTCTATAGCCAACCCTACGGCCATTAATTCGTCACCTATTACTAAAATGGAAGCTTCGGAATCAATGAGGTCGCTTAGGTTATCATCATCTAAATCGGTAATGATATTTGCTATGGCCAACAATGTTGGGCCGTCCTCCGGATCATTCAAAGTGATTCCGTATTCGTCGTAATCAAAAGCGAGTGTGTCACCTGGTATTTCATCAACTAGAATACCCGAAACACTAAAATCGTTTACGTCATCAACATTTTTAATCGTGTTACCGTCTGTGGCGTCTACCTCTGCTGATCCGACACTATACTGTTGCCGTTGTAGTAACATCAAAGTGCGAGCAAATGAGTTTGCTGTCAACTGAGGCGGTAATTCATAACCACGGCCGAAAATGAACGGTAGGATCGTAGGAGAATACCAAAATGAAGCCAAATCTTTCGCCTCCTGCTCTGTGATACTTGTTAATCCAAGACCTTCTAAAATTGCTAAATCAGCCTCGGCTCCGTCATCGCTCAAACAATAATCCGTCTCTGTTTTATAGCGGGCTAGGACTAATAAACGTGAACTTTGAGGATCCGGAATGTCCGCACCTCTGTATAATTTATTTGATAAACCGAGAGTTGTGAGCTCTGATTCTGTTGTGTCTAACCAATATCTCATTTTAAGGCTCTAAACGTGTTAAATCTAAAAAGAAACCGTCAAAAACTAACGATCCTGCTCCGTCAGAAAGTAACTTTATTTTTGTAGGAAACAACCTTACATTGTCGCCTCCTATGTAAAAACCTTTGTATGGATTTGCGAGTGGATATGTGCCTGCGGATTTAATAATCTCAGCGCCCCACAGCAATTCAAATGTGTTGCCTCCTATTGCGAACTCTACTATTATATCAACTTCTTGATTCACTGCGGTTGTGGTAACTGATCCCGACAGCCGTAATCGTGCTAAATCTCCGTCGGCCAACTCTGAAAAATCAAATGCATTTGTAACCGTATTCCAAATAGCCGGCGTGACGCCGTCTGGTAATTTGTCTGATCTAGAATTAGGTGATGCCCCATTATTCTCTAAATAGATTGGCACACCTGCCGTAAACGCTTGCGCTGCTAATGTGTTTCCTACGTCGATAAAACCGTGCATACGTTCACCATTTTTGTATCCTAAAAATACCCACGAGACTCCGTTTGATCTGTAAATTCCAGGAGGTTGTAAATCACCACCCATAATAGAACCCTGAGATTCAGAAACGAGTATATTTACATTTGTATTGTCGGCTACAGGCCTGTTTGCAACTAAATCCGCATAGTTAGTCTCTAGGCCTGCGAGTTGTTGACCTGCGACGGTAGCAGCGATTGCGGATTTTTCCGCATCTGTAAACGCATTTGTATCTGCGTTTGATTCGTAATCCTGTTTGAGAACTGCGGGGGTTCTATTGACCTCTGCGCCTGTTTGAACTCCTGCGATTTTTGTTACTGCGGCGTCTATATCAGCGCCAGAATTTGGTGAATTATAACTCATATTTTTTAAACCTCTTCTAATACACGGAATTCTCCGTCAGTTGTGAAAAACTCCCCTTCTGTAACATTGAAAGTTTCAAATTTAACAGAATCTGTCAATAAATATCTAACAAATTTCCGTCTCGATATTGCAATATCCGAAAGCGCGACTCCCGTCGCGTCTACATTTTCATTAACTATCCTGGCCGGTATATATTCCGTAAGTCCTGTTACTATATTTGTTCTAGTATTATAACCAACTTGAGAGTTGCGCCATTCTGTATCTATAATTTTTACGAATGTATCCTCTAGAGAATCCGTATGTAATTGTAAATGATTTTTAAACTCACTTCGATCGTAAATTGTTGGAGTGTTCGGAAAGTATGCATCCCAGCTTGCGAAAATGTAATCATAATTTGAGAATACAATATTTGCTAACTCTATGGATCCCCAGTTTAGGAAATTAAAGTTACCTAATGAAAACAAAATAGTATCACGCAAAACACCGTTTCCGTCATTATTAATAGTTTCATTTAGATTTAATCGTGCACTAAATTGTGTGCCTGATAATTGAGCCTCAAAAAGATTATCGTCAAAGGCTGCAAAATTGGATCCATATTTTACATAATTCCCGTCAGTATACTCAATTCGGATTTGATCACCTCCGACGGGCCAGGAGCCCGCAATTTTCTCACGAAAGGACTCATCTGTATACATTGCCGCCCCTCCGGTCTCCTCAGTGCTGTTTGAAATTGCACCCGAGAAAAGGAACTGCGAGAGGTTCTTGCGGCTCATTTCGGCCTTCGCATAGCGTCCAAATGATGAGCATACTAATTTGTAATCGTGCGCGAAAAGATCCGAAACAATGTATAATATATTACCTGGAACCATAAAAGCCCAACCGGTTGCGATCCAATTTGCAATTGTGAACTCTATAGGCTCACCAAATTCGTCAAAAAGTCCGTCCCGTGAAAGTATGGTTACCCCGTCGGATTCCGACGGGAAAGCGCCGTAAGGGGCTGTCATCGTGATTGTGCCTGCTCCAAATGTCGGGACATAAGGTTTCAAGGCGGCACGTGCAAAAGTAATCTCGTTTGTGTTGAGATCAATAATGTAATCTACGAACGCTCGGTCAACATCTGATTGACCGGGACGCCATACAATGGGTTCTAGATATATCATAATTAAGCGGTGCGTTTCCAAATGTATGTTACAAAATATGGCTGTAAATTGTTGTGTGGTTGGTCATTACCTGTAGTGCTAGTAGTTCCAGACTCACGACGTCTCACAGGTATCTCACTACTGTCTTCAGCTGTGTTTGCGGCACCTGCACAACCATTCCAAGTATGTGAGTGAGACGCCATCTCGGCTATTGTCAATTGGTGAGTTTTTGCACCTCCAGTTTTCTCAACTGTATCAAATTCTGTTTGATTAGCGTCATAACCCGCTGCAACACGTCCGGCAGCATATCGCTGCCATGTTCCGAAACCTAACCAACTCGAAGGGTTACCCGCTCTTAAAGTAGATAAGAATTCTCCAACTGGATACAAACTTTGCATCACCTGAGAAACCGCCGCTGCAATGATAGCGGGGGACGCATTAATTATTTTTTGATCGATTGCGGTAGAAAGTTGTCCGTCATTTGCTTTATCTAATGGAGTTCCTACAGAAAGAATTACATTTGCAATTTCCTCCTGCGTCTGGTTGCACCACCATGCCGGAACAATTGTTCCGCCGCCTGGATTAGTATCCTGAAAATATCCAGGTGCCCCTTCTGCGCCGTATGGATCTTTAGTGCCTTTTGCTGTAGCGTTATCAATTCTGTTCATGAGATTATGTGTTGTTTATAAATATGGATCTAGTGTGAGCGGGCTTGAAAAAGTTGATTACGGATTTTAATGTTTCTACTGATTCGTCCGCTGGTTTTGCTGTGATTGTAACCGTAAACGTAAAAACCCCCGTTCCATTTGTCAACCTTGTTCCTGCATCATCAATGCCTACTGTGAAGAATTCAGAAGCTAACCCTTCAGTTATGAAAACCTGAAACCCTATAAGTTCGGCAAGTAGGTAGAAAAAAGCAGCATTCGACTCTTGAGGTAAATTGAAAAAAGTAATTATTGTATTTATTCGTTCGTTGTCTGTTTGATCTGCCGT
>Ga0208134_1001582_pt1 | contig 12938 bp, 7 predicted proteins | sample VirMetDEL_Mar_31_FD_184515 | JGI IMG/M metagenome (GOLD analysis project Ga0208134, IMG submission 184515) | Aqueous microbial communities from the Delaware River and Bay under freshwater to marine salinity gradient to study organic matter... | ecosystem: Environmental > Aquatic > Marine >... | reverse complement strand
TTTAGATTGTCCATCCTTGCCTGAACCTGTTGAGACTTGACGTATTGCTTCAGCATAGTCTTTATTTCCTAAAGCTCTATAGGCTGATGGAAATTTATTCATCCATCTTGTGCCCAGTTGAAAGTTTACTGAGCCTAGTGCAATTATAAAGTCTGTGTCTTCTATATCAAGGTCTTGAATCTGTTGAGCAGCAGCTTCCCATGCCATTGCAGCATCTTGTTCTAACCACACATTTCTTTGTTCTTCTGAAACCTCATCCCCTACTTGATAGAATTTACGTTCTCTTTCAGTCAACAAGTGTCCAACACCACAGGTAGGTTTACCAAGACTGTCAAGATAAACATATTCTACGTTACCTTCTCTAAGTTCAAGGTGTTCTAGGAAATGATTGTATTTCATTTTTTATATATATCTGTATAAGGCTTACCAGTAAAAGGATTTATAGGCTTTGCATTTGCTTGAGTCTCATAACTTTGATCACTCATAACATCATTTCTTTCAGCCGGCACTTCTGTTACATCTGTTACCGGAAATTTAGGATCAATCAAACCTCCTGTAAACTTTTTAAGTCTTGGAAACTCTTCTGTATAACTTTCTTTTTGGTATGGTTTTTCTAAATCTAATAAAGGCAAGTCCATAAACTGTTGTTCAAGTCTTGAAAGTCTTGTTCTAAACTCATTAAACCCCATAGTTTGTTGTGATGTTTGTGTAATAACATTCTTTAATTGTGTATTACTTAATCGTAAAGGAATGAAATAAGCAGAACCACTTACTAAACTATTCCTTTCTTCATTACGAGCACCTTTTAAATATTTAAATTCTTTAAGTACATTTAAATTAAGTTTTTCTGCTGCTCTTATTGCTTTATTTAAATTAGCTTGTTCATAATAATATCTAGTATTTATAGTAACATATTGTTCTAACACATCTTCTATCGGGCTATTATAAGTTGTTAATTTATTTAAATCATTTCTATAAATATCTCTTTTCTTTTTAAACTTTCTTGCTTTAAAACTTAAAGCGGTTTGCATAGATTGTTTATCAAGTTTATACAGTCTTAATCCGGTTGTATTAGCTAACAAATCCATATCCATATCTTTTGCAGTTCCGTCAAATCGTTTATACTCAGGTTGATTTGTTAAGTCTCTATACAACTGTTCGCCTAAACTTCCTTTTTTACCTCCTATTTTTTCAGGAGCTAAGTTTTTGTATGCTGCAGGAACAAGAGTATTAGCCGTGTATGAAAAAGCTGCTCCTAGATTATTCCAACTCCACTCCTCTGCACTTTCATCCCATCCCGGAATTCTTGAACCGCTTTCAGATATACCTTTTCCAAAAACTACATCTAATGTAGCTTGAGAGAATAAAGCTTCAGATACGTAAGGTTCAAAAAATTTCTTCATGCCTTGAGCTGTAGCTGCTCCTATGTCTTTACCAAGTCCTCGTGTAGGTCTATCTTTTCTTGTAAACTCTCCTAAACTAGCACGAATAACATCTAAAACTGGGGCATCGGGGTCAGTATAAGACATATCAAAATATAATAATTCACCTTTGTCATTTCTTAAATAAGCAATAGCACTATTTTTAGACCAATCTGGAAGAGCTAAATCTTTGTAAGCTTGATGTAAATCTTCTGTAACTCCATAAATAACTTTACTGCTTTCTTGAACAGCATATGAACCACTTAACCCAATTCCTATTTTCCCTGCAAGTCTATTGTACCCTCTTTCTTCTAATACTTTATTACCAGAATAAATTTCATCTCTGCTTCTTTTAAGAGTGTGGTATGTATTTCTAAACCTTTCTGCAGCAAACGCAAAGAAATTACCAAAGGGCATTTTACGAAGTGCTTTAGCTCCTGCAGGTATTAAATCATACGTAGGCATTGTATCTCTAATAATTTCTGCAGCTTTTCTTTCAAGTTGATCTTGTGATAATTTAGTAGTACCAACTTGATTAGCTTGTTTTAAAACTTTAAGTTCTTTTTCGTAAGCAGCAATCCTAAACAAATCATCTTCCGCAACGTATAGTTTTTCTGCTCCTTTAAAAGCAGACTTGAAAGGGCGAGTTGCAAGATTTAAACCTCGTCTTGTTAAACTTTGCCCAATCATTGAATTAATTTTATCTGTGCCAAAAGAGGCATCGTTTATAAGTCTTTTAAATTCGTTTACTTTAACATTTTGATTAACCAGTCCGAGTCCTTGATATTTGTTATATAAATCTGATAGCGTTTTATCTTTATTTTTTGCATTTTTAAACGTATTTTGTAACACTTTAAAAGACTGTGCAGTTTCCGCACCAAAAGGATTTAATCCATTTTCTGCCATTATAATAGTTTGACCAACTGTATTTCTTATATGAGTAATGTTGTTTAATACTGTTGCGGAAGCTTGACCCATTCCTTTAATCATTAAAAGGTTGTTATACGCACGCATTTTCCAACCAACTTGTTCGGATTGTTTACTAAACATTTCTGCAATTTCAGGTGTTGTAAATTTACCATCTAATGCATGAAATTGTTTACCTTGAATTTTAACTGTTCCTGCTCTGCTTATACCATCATCAAAAAAATACTTACCTTGTCCTACAGAAAATAAATCATCGTACATTTTAACTTCTGTTAAATAATGTGAAACTGTGGTAAGAGTTCTAAAGACAGAAGTAGGAGAACCTTTTGTTTCTCCTAGCAAAGCTTTAATTTCAGGAGCTATAACTTGTTTATTTGCAAAAACTTTATCGGCTGTTTTTGTTCCGTACATTTGGTTTATATGTCTGGTAAGACTAGATGTAACTCCTACACCTCCACCTTTTGCTTCAGCTATTAGTTCATCTACTCTTTTTGTTGCTTCTTTAAAACGAAAAGCATCATCCTTACCATCTTTAACTTCTCGATAACCTTTTGTACGTCTTAAACTTTTAGCTATATAATTAATTGCATTTGTTTTAATAACATTTGTTGGTTTGTACTTAGCATTCTCAAATATTTCATAGGTCTGTCTTAAATATTTTCCCATTTCATCTTTTATGTCTTTTTGCATTTTTGCAGGAACATTAGGATTATTTATCATCTCATTACTAAGTTGTTTAATATCTTTTTGAATTTCTTTTGCAATAGGCTGTAAATTTTTAGGTAAGTCTTTAAGTTTTACTGTGCCTGTTAAGTATCCTCTAAATTGTTCGTCTAGTTTTTTGTAATTACTAGACCTGCCTTTAATTTTTAAAGGACCAGTGGATATTTCTTTAGCTGCATTTTTAAGAGAATTTTCAAGTCTTGCAACTGTGCTTAAAGCAGACTCAGACAATGCTATTTTTGCATTTTCTGCTTGATTAATAATAGAAAACATCTGTTCTGATTGTATACCTTTAGATGTAAATCCTTTTTTTAATAATGATTTTGCTGTGTCTAAAGTTCTTTGAGTGTATGCTCCAAACCTACTATTCTCTATAACAGAAGGTAAATTAACTGGTTGAAAAACATTATCAGCTTCCCCTTTAAAATCTTCTTTAACTTTAAAAGCTCTATCGCTTTTTTGTCCTGAATCAACAGTCTTTTTAAATTGTCGTACAGCAACATCCCCTGTTTTTTTAATACCTTTTAAAGTTCCAACAAAACTTTTAGCAGTACCTACAATAGCACCACCTAAAATTAAACTTTCACCTAGCATTCCTAAACGATTTTCCATAGCAGATAACTCAGCAGGGTCTTCCAAGTCTAAGTATTCAAATATAGGATTTAAAATAGAAGCAGGTATTGAATCACTTGTACCTGCCCATTGTCCTATTTGATAACCTAGTCTTCCTTCTTCAGGACTTATAACAATTTGTGCTGCTAGTTCAGCCGCAGCAATATTCTGAGCAGTTCCAATTCTTCTTTCTTTTTTTAATTGTTTAACAGAAGGTCTACCTTTTTTACGTTTAGGAGTTGTTAAACTTTTAATAGGATTTCTAGCTTTACTCATTGCAGTAAAAAAAGCACCTACATTAGTTGTTAAACTACCTGCAGTTGTTTGAGGTTTTTCTAAATCATAATGATACTCACCTTTTCTGTCTTGAGTAACGTCAATTAAATCATAACCGAATGTTCCTCCCAAAGCTTGTTGATAATTTTGTTCAGTAAACTTTTTAAATCTTTCAGGAAGTTTTATATTAGTTGGATTTAAAGACTGTCCAATATCTTGAGCTAAACCAACAGTACCACTAATAAGAGTATCCGAAAATCCTGCAACCATTCTTCGTGGTTCTTTAGGTAAAGTCTGTAGTATTTTTTGACCTATGCTTGCAGACTCATCTTCATCGTAAGAACCTTTTAAACCACCAACAAACCTATTGGGGGAAACAGTTTCTTTTGCTTCAGGATTATACCAATCAACATTAATAAGACCTGATCTAATTTTAGTTGGCTGTTCTTCGCCTCTAGTATAATCATTTACAAATTCTGTAAAAGATGCAGTTTTATCTGTCTTTTCATATTCGTTAAATAATACTTCTTGATCCGTAAGACGAGAAGTAGACTTGTCTGTTTGACGAAGTTGTTCTAATTTTGAAGGCATGTTTAGTAACCCAATCTTTTATTTTCTTCTTGTAATTCCGCAACATATATAAAACTTTGTTGAACCATGTTTTGAGATTCTTTGTGTACAAAATATTTTTGTTGTGCTGCCATCATTAAGTCATAAGCAGGTGTACCATCTTCTAATGGATTAGAGTCTGGTCCTCCGTTAGTTGCCTTTAAATTATAATTAGATTTTGAAAACTGGTCTAGTATTGTTTGTCGTGTTTTTTCGTTATCCTTTCCGGGATATTGAGCCTCTACTTGCTCTTGTAAATAAATTTGACCATACAGTTTAGAATCAGGACCGTCTCCAAGAGGAATCCTTGTGTTTTTAATTGCAACATCAACTTCGGGTGTTTTATCACGTATATCATTATAAAGACCTGATTGTGCAGATGTTACCCAATTAGTACGTACTGTATTCCAATTAACTCCACCTGTCATTTTTCGTATAGCTTCAATCTGTGCTCCTGCCCAAGCTTGAGCTTGTAAATACTCAGGTGAAGTTATTTTTGCCTCATCAATATTAGGAGTTAAAGGATCATCCGGAAGTTGTTTGTATCCTCTAGCTCCACTTTCAATCAATTTATTAATACTTCGTCTAACATTAAATTGTGATCTAACAAGACTAGCATCTCCACCCATAGCTTCTACACTAGCTATTCTTCTAGCCATAGCTTGGTCTTCTTCAGGTAAATCTTCATAACTGGGGTCTGATATTCTTTTTGCAATAGCTTGTTCCATTAGCCTTGCATTATCTTTTGTTGATTTTTCAGCAAGATAACCTACCTGTGCTTTTTCAAAAGCTTCATAAGTCATGCCATCTTTTACAAACTCTTGATAAGCATATTCTGCTTGATCAGGATTTCTGTCAGCTCCTTCCCAAGCTTGAAAGAATTCAGTCTCTGTCATTTTTTGTTCCATAATAGTATTTTTAGTGTAGGCTTTAGGAATTGTAAAAGACTGCTGAGTATATACATTTCTATATTTATCAATATCTTCGTTTCTTTTATTTAAATTAATTTCTGCTTCTAATACGTTTTCATATAAACGATCACGTTTAGTATTAAAGCCTAATATTTCTGCTCCTTTTTGGAAACCTTTATGAATTATGCTTTTGTTAGCAGGATTGTTAGCTTCATCTACTTTAGCAGTATAATACTCATTAATAGGTTTGTTAAATTCTTCTCTAGATAATCCAGAAATTTTAGAAGCATCTGCTTCGTTATACTTTAACTGATGTTTTTTATATAAATTATCTCTAACAAAACTTTCTTTCCAAGTTTGTTTTGCCTCTTTACCAGATTGAGTTTTATCAAATTTATCTACTAAATCTTTATGTGTTGTATTAAAAGCAATTTCAGCATTAGCATCATAATGTGCTAGTGCTCCAGTTAAACCGCCACCATAACTATCAATTGATTCTTGAACTGTTTGTAACTCTGTAGCATCATCAAACATTTTTGAATTTTTAGCTATGTCCGTAACTTTACTTTCATCTAATTTGTTTATTACATCTTGATGTTTATTTCTTAACATAGCATCCCCACCTCCAAGTAACAAAGAAACTCCCATTGCTAAATTTCGTCTACGTTTAGTTTTACTATCTTGACCTTTCTGATCTTGTATTAATTCACCAACTAATTGTCCAGTTGTAAATCCACCCATCGGGTTTGTCGGTAGTGCCATTATATATCTCCTTTAGATAATAAACTATTATCATTACTATTTGTATTTGTTTTTTCTAATAAACTTGTTGGTAAAGAAGTCTCTTCAATTTGTTCTTTTAACTCTGGAGTAACTGCATTGTTAGAAACTCCTGACTCAACTTTCTTTCGTAAACTTTTTAAATATGTTGTACCTTCTTTTAATTTTTCAATTTGTGTATCAGGAGACATTTCTTCCGGTTCTTCTACTGAATCTAATTTATATTCTAAATCAGCTTTTTCACACAAAGCAATAATCATAAACATAGTAGGTTCAGCTAATAACATCATTAAATCTGGATTCCACTTACCTTCTAAAAATCCTGTGTATAATATAATACTTGCTAAGTCAAATACACCTACACCATTATTAATAGACAGTAATAAATTACTAGCAACATCAGGTTCAAAAATAGTTTGAAACATATAATCATTAGCTTCATTTATATTTACAAACTCAGGTGGTTTTTCCCAAGCATACGGAGTTTTAGGATCATTAGTTAATGACTGACCCGGAATTGATTTGCCTGTCTGTAATTGATGCGATAAAAAATCTACTTGATTTTGATTTAAAGGGTTCATAAAAATTCTCTAACTTGCGTAAATAAATGGATTATTGGCTAAACTTCTTGGAGCAGATGGACCATACATAGGTACTGTTCCGTTTTTATACATATCAAACTTAAGGGGCATTCCACCATTTTGTTGATACGTTCTTGATACATCAGCAACATAACTACCGGCAGGAGCTTCTGCTTTATCGTAAGATACTAACATACCTCCGCCTTCAGGTTCATCACCCGGACCTAAAATAGCACCTGTTAATAAACTAGTTGTTGTACCTACACCGACTTGTGTTGCGTACTGTTTTGTTGCATCTGAAAAGAAAGGTTCTTTTGAAGGCAAAGGATCAGGAGTTGGAGCTGCGGCTGATCCTGCTGTATTTGTGCGTTGTGCTAAAGTTTCTGAACTTGGTCTTAATTGTGATGGACCATCAAGAAGATTAGTATCAAAAGTTTCAACTTTCATTTCTGGAGACAATAAAGATTGTGATGTTGTTGGAGAAGAAACAGCAGTAACCTCTGCTTGTGTAGCATCTGCTAAATTTGTTAAACCTCTTTGTGAATACTCTGCTTGTAAGTTTTGTAATGCAGTAGTATCTGTTGTACCTACAGCTTCAGCAACTCTTGATGCTGTAGTTGGGTCTGCAGCACTTACATTAATAGTTTCTGTAACTGCATCAGTTAAACTAGGATTAAGAATAGTTGTATTACCAGATGCAACTTGAGCATTTGCATTATTTATTACATTAGTTGCAATAGAATTTATAGAAGATTTAGTACCTGCAGTTTGTGTAGCAGTTTGTAAAGCAGTTTGTCCTGCTGTACTTACACTCGTACCTGCAGTTTCAGCAGCCTTCAATAAAGCTGCTTTTGATCCTTCGGCTGTAGTGACAGAAGCTGTCGTACCTGCTGCTGTCGTACCTGCTGCTGTCGTACCTCCTGCACCTGCTGCTGCCGGACCAAACGCATAAAAACCTGCAACTGCTAAAGCAATAGTTCCTACAGCTTTGCCTACATCAGACTTAAAAAACTTTTTTAATTTTTTTCCGACTTGTTTAAATTTTTTCTTTAACCATCCCATAATATTTATCCTATGAATATCCACCTGTATATGAATCTGATAATGATCCTACTAACGTACTTAAGTAAGGACCATATGTTTCGTGTCCTGCTTTACCTTCATTGGCAATAGCAGTTGAGACTATTTGTACTTTTCTATTCTCTTCATTTTCAACTGCTCTAAAATCAAAGTCTGCTTGATCTCTTAATTCTTGCCATATAAATGCTTGAGCTTGCATAGACATACCATATGTATTCTGCGCATTTTGTGCATTGATAGTATTTTGTGCTGCAGTATTTGCTAAATTAGTTTGTCTTCTCCATTGTGCATTAGAAGCTTCTACAGTTGCTGCATTTTGTGCATTCCATTGAACTCTGGCAAATTCTTGTGAACTATTAAATTGTTCAGTCTGTGTTGCAAGTTGAGCATTAAATTTAGCAACGTCTGTTTCTCTTGCAACTTTTCTTGCTTCTGCTGCATTTTCGGCAGTTGCATTAAATTGTAAAAGTGCATTTTCTTGAGTAGCATTAAACTGACTTATTTGACCTTGTAAACCTTTTGCAAATTGATCTATTTGATTTTGACTTGCTGCATTAAATTGTAATCCTGCATTAGTTGCAGCTTGATTGCTTAATAATCTTTGTTGTTCTGATTGAGCATTAATTATAGAAGCTTGTTGTTGATTACTTAAATTAGTTAAATCTGTCTTTAAAAAAGCATTAGCATTATTTATTTGAGCTTTCTGATAAAAATCTGCTTCTGCTAAGTTTGATTGAGATAAAAGTAAAGCATCTTGAATTACAGCCTGTTGTTCTGTATTAGCTTCTGTTAAACTAATAGTTTGTAAAAACTTACTATTTGATAAAGCTATTTGTTGATCAGAACTAAACTGAGCCATGTCCATGTTAAAAACATTAGTAGCATTTGTTAAAGCTGTTTGTTGTCCTCGTTGAGCATTTGCTTCGGATTCAGCAGCTTCAATACCTCGTTGTTGAGCAAATGCTTGTTGAATAGCTTGTGCATTGCTTTGAGCAATAGGCATTGCAGATTGAATAATAGAATTAAATAATGCATCTCTACCTACAGTAGAAGCACTTAAACCTCTTTGTGCTAACATTTGTTCTACTGCTGATACTGCAGGTCTAGCCCATGTTGGGATTTCCCCAGTTTCTAACCCTTCTAAAAGTGCATTCATTTGAGTAGACATTAAAGCTTCTTCAGGCAATCCTTCTATAATACCTCTTTCAGTTTCTGTAAAATCTAATAGTCTATCTTCTAAAGCTTCGGGGTCATTACCAATTTCATCAATTTGATTTTCTGAAAGACCTGCTTTAAATAATTGTTTTTTAGCTCTAGTAATTCTTCTTAAATCACTTCCTGCATTTTTAACTGCAATAGCTTTTGCACCTTCGCTGATAGTACCCATAACTCTTTCAGTTAAAGCACCTTCTTCAATTTCAACTTCGGCTGCATCAATCTTAGGAACTCGATCTACTTTAGCAGCTTTTGCTAATGAATCCTCTCCTACTTCACCTTCAGCAGCCACAACTTTAGCTGCAGTATCTACTGTAGCAGCAGTATAAGTAGAAGCTGTCATATCATCTAAACCGGCTACACTTGCTTTAGCCATAGTATTAGTATCAACTGTAGAAACTACTTCATCACTAATTACAGGTATAGGATTACCATCACCATCTAAAGCAACAGTACCATCATCATTCTTAACAAATCCACCTGCTTCGGTAGCAGTTACTTTACGAGTAGGGTCTGCTGCAATTTTACTTACACTAGCATCTTGATCTTTAACAATTGGTACTGGATTACCTTTATCATCTAGTATAGGACTACCATCTTTATTAAATTGAAAACCTCCTGCAAGAACTGCATCAGGAATACTTAAATCAACTTCATTTCCATCTTTATCAAATATCTTACCTTCTTTAGCAGCTTCAATAGCTGCACCTGATCTTTCTATTCTTGCTCTTCTTTCAGGACTTGCTGTTGCTGCTCCACCAAAACCTGCTTCTAAAGCTTCTTCTTTTTCTCCTGATCTCTGATTAGCTAAATCTGCTTTATAGTTATCATAACTTTTAATAAAAGCTACAGCATCTGATTGACTTCTAAATACACGACTTCTATTTTTGCTAGGTACTCGACTATAACCCTCATTAGTCATTCCGATATTGCCTTCACTATCAACCCAATAAATTTCCATTAAGTATCCTGAATTAGGATCACCTTCAATTTTATAAGCATCATTACCTGCAGCAATAGATGCACTTAATCCACTTGCTGTTGTTAAAGGATTAACTAATTGAGTTTCGCCTGTTTCTACATCTACCCAACTTCCTTTTGATGTATCCCATGTACGACCATAAGTTAATTCTTGTTTCGACATAGCATCTGTCGGTTGCCAATTTCCTTCTTCATCTTTAACCCATCTTGGTTGCGGATTACCTTTATCATTTAATACTTGATTACCTTTTGAATCTAATACATACTCGTCAGAATAAACAGGAGTAGGTGTAGGAGTAGGTGTAGGAGTAGGTGTAGGTGTAGGAGTAGGTGTAGGTGTAGGTGTAGGTGTAGGTGTAGGTGTAGGTGTAGGAGTTACATCAGTTGTTTGTTGTGTAGTTGTTGGAGGAGGTGTAGGTGTAATATTTTCTTTTTTAATAACTGGAGATTTTGGTTTAGTCATTTCCCTTTCAACTTCACGGGCTATATCACGTTCAGCTTCACCACCAACTTCATAACCTACACGACCACCATAAGTATAGTCTTGTCGAGTTCCTTTATTATACCTTTTTCTTTGTTTGTTTTTATTCTTCATTATTTAACCTCGAAAAGCTTGTCAAGTTTCTCTTCAATCTTGTCCAACGTATCAAACACTCTAGTCATATCATCCTTTAGTTCTTGTTTGGTTACGTATTCTTTTGCCATCTCTTCTCTTGTTTTATTTAAAAGTATGTCAAGTCTTTTAAGCTCTGACGTGTTTGCACGAATGCTGTAGAGTATTGGAGCTACCACTAGTGTTAGAAAGATATTCCACAATAAGTATCCTGTTAGCTCCATAGTTTTTTATTTTTAGTTAGCTGCTATATAAGCGTTACCAGTTGTTACTGCACCTGTGTAAGATGATTTATCATCACTAGCACCTTTAACATTAGGTTCTGTGTATTCTAAGATAAGTTCTAAGTGGTCAACATTACGTTGTACCATTTCATTTATCTCGGCTTGTGTCATAGTTGTTGTATCAGCTTCTGCTGTACCACCAACATACGTTGATTTTTTACCATTAGTATTGATGTCGTTGATAAGCGTTACGCTATCTGTTGCTGCTGTTAAGCATTCTGCTACTGTTTGTTCAGCCATTTTTATTCTCCTTTGTTATTAAGTTTATTTTCTAATTCTTCGACTTTTGCCGAAAGTTCTTGTACTGCTTTAACCATTAAAGGCATTAAAGATGCTTCACCAATACGTTGTCTACCATCAGCTTCATCTTCTGTCCACATATCAAAGCCATCTTTTAAGTCATATCTATCTATAACCTCTTTAACTTCTTGAGCTATAAAACCATGATTGTATTTACCATTCATAACTCTTTCTTCTGAGTTAGGTACATGAGCTTTCATTTCCGAAGGAACATCTTTACCTTTCTTCCATATAAAAGTTACAGGTCTTAAATCATTTATAAAGTCTAGTCCAATCTTTTCGTCTTCTATATCTTCTTTTAAACGAATATCTGAAGGTGCTGTCCAAGTTGTTCCACCATGAGCCAAAGTTGAATCGGTTGTCGTGTATCCAAGTGTTGTTGTGCTGTTACCTGAAGCAGTCACACCAACACCTAATACTGTTTGTTTTATTGCGCTTGCAGATGATACATTGCTTTGTACTCCTATGATGGTACAAGCACTTCCCGTTGTAAGAGTTGGGGCTGTTTGAAGTCCAACAGCAGTATTGTCTCCGCCTGTGGTTAAAGCAGTAAGAGCATCTTGTCCGATTGCCGTAGCGTAATTAGCTGTGGTTGCAGAATTTAAAGCTTGATTACCAACAGCAGTATTAGCATTTCCTGTTGTCTTTACTTGTAAAGCACCAGCTCCTATCGCAGTATTTTGAGCACCAGTAGTGTTTCCTGATAAAGCACTTTTACCAACAGCAGTATTACTTGCTCCTGTAGTATTTGCTCCTAAAGAGTTCCAACCTACTGCTGTGCCTTCACTTGCTGTAGTATTAGCGTCTAGTGCATTTGCACCAACTGCTACGTTTTGAGTACCTGTCGTGTTTTTATATAATGCGTTTCCACCAACTGCTGTGTTGTTAGATGCTGTTGTGTTTTTTTCTAAAGTTTGATGACCTAAAGCAGTATTAAGAGTACCAGTTGTATTAACACCTAAAGTTCCATAACCAACTGCTACGTTATTAGATGCTGTAGTATTGGCATCTAAAGCATTGTAACCAACTGCGACATTATTTGAACCTGTAGTGTTTGAGTACATCGACCTTGAACCAAAAGTAGTATTATTAGCACCACTTGTGTTTCTGTTTAAAGCAATACGACCCATTGCTGTGTTATGGTCGCCTGTGTTCAAAATCATTGCTTGCAAACCAACTGCTGTATTATAAGAACCTGTGGTGACAGCATTTAAAGCTTGATAACCAACCGCTACGTTATCCGTACCAGTAGTGTTTGATATCATAGCGTTTTTACCCACTGCGGTGTTATTACTTGCAGTAGTGTTTGCTCCGAGGGCATTGTCACCAATAGCGGTGTTATTTGTTCCTGTTGTATTTGCATCTAAGGCTTCCTTACCAACTGCTGTGTTACTTGCCCCTGTAGTGTTTGCTACTAAAGAGTTCATACCAACTGCGGTATTGTTAGAAGCTGTTGTATTTGCTCGTAAAGCATCTTTACCAACAGCAGTATTGGCAGCACCTGTAGAGTTTAAACCTAATGAATCTACTCCAACAGCCGTGTTGTTATCTGCTGTAGTAGTAGTGGATAAAGAAAAATATCCGATTGCTGTGTTCCCTTCTCCTGTTGTTATAGCATCACCTGC
>Ga0208134_1001581_pt1 | contig 12941 bp, 19 predicted proteins | sample VirMetDEL_Mar_31_FD_184515 | JGI IMG/M metagenome (GOLD analysis project Ga0208134, IMG submission 184515) | Aqueous microbial communities from the Delaware River and Bay under freshwater to marine salinity gradient to study organic matter... | ecosystem: Environmental > Aquatic > Marine >... | reverse complement strand
CAATAGATGTGTTTAGAAGATACTATGGAGAAGATGCTTTACAAGCTGCAGACGATATGGCTGATGCATTAAAAGAAGGTACATCATTTAAAAACTACGAAGAAATATTTAGAAGAGATATGCCTGAAATAAAAGTTAAAACAGAAGGTGCTGGAGAATATGATGCAATCATAAAAGAAACAGAAGCACTTTTAAAGAAAGCAAAAGATGATGCAGATTATGCAAAAACTTTAGATGAGTTTGATGTTGCAGATAGAAAGAAAAATAACATGGGTGGTATTAATAGAATTGGTTTTGCAAAAGGTAGATTAAAACTTGCAAAATATTTATATGATAAAGGAACAGACTTAGCAACTGAAATTAAAAAAGCTGTTGATAATATTTTTGCATCAGGTGATTCTAAATATGATGCTGATGTAGCAGTAGATAGTGCTTTAGAAGAATTAGGTGTTGATAGAGAAATGTTTTTACCAGAAGATATTACAAATGCTTATGGTCAAGCATATAATCTAATCGTAAAACAAAAAGGATTAGCCTCACAAAAAGTTCCTGGTAGTACTCAAGTATTTAAAGACTCCGAAGGTGGTATTAAAGGAATTACTATGGGCGGTGATAAAGATTTTCAAAAAGCTATGAGTGAAGCTATGGAAGAAGGTATGAGAGAATCAGAAAATATGAAACGTCTTGGTCTAGATCCAAGTAAAATGGATGACGCTCTTAAATATGACGAGATGAAAGAAGCTGGACAGTTAGAAAAAAATGTAACAGGTCTTTCTGATATGTCTGAAGCAGATACTTTAATTCAAAAATATCCAGGAATGACTAAAGAACTTGCAGATCAAATTGCAAACGATCCTGATCCACAACGTAAGGCTCAAGTCATCTCTATGGTAGAACAAACATTTAAAATGAGTGAAAAAGGAATGAGTGGTGATGAGATTATAGATGCTTTCAAAAAAGGAACAGATAGAACCAAACAAGCTAACGGTGGCTTATCTTACCTGATGGGTATGTAATGTCTGAAGTAAATAAAATAGCAAACTACAATCAAATGATGTCTTGGTTAACAAGACCATCTAAACCTAAAACACAAGTAGCAGACTTAGTAGATGACCTAGAACCTGGTTCACTTAAAGATGAACTACTAAAAGACTTTGACCCGTCTCAAGAAACTCACGAAGAATACTTACAAAGAAAAAATTTAGATAGACCTTTTAATGCACAAGATGGTGGTAGAGCTAATCTTGCAATAGGTGGTGGTAAGTTTGAAGGAACTGATCTTGGTACTCGTGAAGGGTTTGCTACACTTAATGAAGTTAAAAAAATTAAAGAATATAAAAACATTCCTGGAAAATTTTATGTAAAAAATTTACCTGTAGTAAGAGATACTCCAATAGAAGAATTAGAAAAAATTCCTGGTTATGTAAGAAAAACTGGCGACGGTGTAATATTTGATAATAAAACAAATGCTACAAAGTTTACTAAAAGTAAGTTAGTAAAAAATATACTTGCAGATAGATCAATAACTAAACAATCAGATTTTCAAAAACAAGTTTCAGATTTAATTGATGAAGGTTTAGAAACCGCAGAAATAGCTGACAGATTAGATTCAAGCACTAGTACAGTTAGTGCAACTAGAAAAATAATAGGTAAAAAAGGTCAAGGTGGAAAACCACAACAAAATTTATTTGGTGTATTAAATGAAGATGGACAATTTGAAAAATTTTTTAAAGAATATTTAGAAAAAGAATCTAAAATAGAAGTAGCTGGTAGAACAAGAGAAAGTAAACTTTGGCCTGTTATAAAAGAAGCATTAAAAAATGTTCCCAAAGATGCTTCATTAGAAGAAAAATTTGCTGCTATTAGAAATTTTGATAAACCCTCTAGTAAATATGGTTATCAATCTAAAGAAATAAAAGGTAAAAAATATGACAAAAAAATGGGAGATTATTTATACTCTCATCTTTCAGATTCTTTTAATAATGCTAAAAAAGGTTTTGGTAAAATAAGTATGAAACAACTGGCTGAAGCCGTTCCAGCTTATACTTATGATACTCTTTTAAATCTTTTTGGTAGTTCAAAAAACAATCCTGATTTAATCAAAGGAGATGATAAAATATCTCGAAATAAAAGAGCTAAAATAAATAACGCAAAAGATGTTATTAAAAAATTAAAAGAAGCTGGGGTAGTAATTTCTCAAGGAGATACAGATACTGCAGGATCTGGTAAATCATATTTGTTTGAAGAATTGACAGATGAAGTTAAAGCTAAATTAAATGATATAAAACCTTATAAAGAATCTTCAAAAGATTTTGATCAAAAAGAATTACGAAGACTTGTAGCTATTTTTTCTAGAGCATCAGAAGATTATAATAAATTTGGTTTTGCACAAATGGGATCAACTTTAGATGAGGCTGCTTCTTCTTTAAATACTGCTTTAATAAATCAATTTACAAGTAAAAAACCTGACTCTAGAAAAAATATTGCATCCTTTGACAAAGTAATGACCGAAAATGATTTAATTAATTTAAGAAACTTTATTGATGATACTCCCGCAATAAAAAATATACTTTCAATTACTTTTGATAAATCAGGAAAAGATGGAACTTATTTTAAACCTAGAAATTTAGATAATTTATCTGGTGGTCAATTATTAAAAGATCTTTTAATTGAAAAAGACCATATATTTCCAGTAAGTGAAGTTAGTGTTTTAGATCAACCAACAAAAACATTTATAGGTAGATTTGGTCCGGGAGGAGCGTTATCAGAATCACCTTATAATAAAGTTTTAACAACTAATCATTTTAATAACTCAATTAGAAATAATATACAAAATTTTTTAAATGTTAATCCTGATAATCAAGAAGCAATAAAACAAATTAATAATACACTACAAGGTTTAGATACAACTATTTATCATAATGGTAGATATTTTGGTGGAAAAATTACACCTGCTATTTCAAAACAAATAGAAAAAATGGGATACACTAAACTTGATTTAGAAAAAAGTGTAGTAAATAATATAAAAGGTCAAGAGTCTGCAATTAAAAAATTAAAAAAACAAAAGTATTCTGACGGTGCAATTAAAAAAGCATTATTAAATTCTAAATATGCTTTTCCTTTTGTTATTGGATATGGAGCATTTGAACATGGTGAAGATCTTTTAAAAGATAGTGGACTTATACAAAAACAATTTGAACAAACTGCATCAGCAAGTGATGCACCTCTTGTAGAAGAAGGTTTTAGCACTGGAGAAAAACTTGCAGGCGCAGGAGTAGCAGCAGGTGCAACTTATAAATATGGACCACAAATTTTAAAAGCATTAAAGAATGTTGGTAAGGTAGGTTTAAAAACTGTAGGTTCGGCTCCTGTGGGCATAGGATTTGCAGGAATGACTATTAAAGATAATTTAGATGAAGGAAAAAATATTGTTGATGCAACAGTTGATCCTCTTGTCGGAGCAGAACTATTACTTCCTGAAGTATTTAAAAAAACTGGTCTTGGTTTTAATGCTTTAAATAAACTGGCTCGTGTAACTAGTCCAGTTGGAACAGGTATAACTACAGCAGGGATTTTAAAAAACAGAGCACAAACCATGATGCAAGAAGCAGAAACTTTAACTACAACTCCTTATCAAGAAGATTTAATAGAAGATTACGCATCAAAATCTTACAAAGGTTATGAATTAGGTGGCCGTGTAGGATTTGCAGACGGACCAGAAGATCCTAAGAAAAGAAAGTTTATGAAAATTATGGGTGGCCTTGCAACATTACCTATTGTTGGAAGATTATTTGACATAGCACAAGTTGCAGAAAAAACAGCTCCTGTTATAAAAGAAACTTTTAGTGGAGCTCCAGTATATTTTTTAAATTTATATAATAAAATAAAAAATCTAGGTAAAGATGTGACTCAAACACAATCTTTAGCTGAGAGACAGATTGTTACTGAACTAAATGATTATAGATTAACTGAAGATTTAATGACAGGTGAAAAAACAATTCAAAGGTATAAAAATAATATAGACATAGATTCAGGTGCCGCTGATTATTATGGTCAACCTTTAACTGAAGAAACTTACATGAGTTTTAAACCTGGAAAAGGTCAAGCTGATGAGATGACTGGAGGTAAAACTCCACCAAATGAATACGAAGAAGGTACATCTTATATAAGAAATGATAGAGAATATGTAGGAGAAGTTGTTGACGAAGCGCAAGGAGTTCCTGAAGATGTAATTGAAGAAGGAATGAAGTTTATAGATGACAAATAAATACCCAAAGAAACACTTATTGCCCCCTGAAGCCGGACCCACGCCTCAGGGCTTGAATATTAACTATAATACTGTTAAAACAGTCAAACAATCTGGAGAAAAAATAAATGGCGGATATAGACAAAGCACTTCCAAACGAGGTCAGAAAAGAATTTGAAGTTCCTGGTGAAGAGGAAATAAAAGAACTAGCATTAGAAGAAGTTGAACAGGAAGAAGGATCTCCTGAAGCTGTTGACATTCAAGAAAATGAAGATGGATCAGTTGATATTGATTTAGATCCACAAGCTGCATCACCAGAAGGTGGTGACGAGCATTATGCAAACCTTGCAGAATTTTTACCTGATGATGTGTTAGGTAGATTAGGATCAGACTTAAATGGTAAGTATATGGATTATACTTCATCAAGAAAAGAATGGGAGCAAGCTTATATTCAAGGTCTAGACCTTTTAGGTTTTAAATACAATAACAGAACAGAACCTTTTCAAGGAGCAAGTGGTGCAACTCACCCTGTACTTGCTGAAGCAGTCACTCAATTTCAAGCATTAGCTTATAAAGAATTATTACCAGCAAATGGTCCGGTTAGAACTCAAGTAATGGGTTTAGCTACACCGGAAAAAACACAACAAGCAACACGTGTTAAAGATTTTATGAATTACGAAATTATGGAGAAGATGAAAGAGTATGAACCAGAGTTTGATCAAATGTTATTTAATTTGCCACTCGCAGGTTCTGCTTTTAAAAAAGTCTACTATGATGATATGGAACAAAGAGCAGTATCAAAGTTTGTTCCAGCAGATGATTTAATTGTTCCGTACACAGCTACCTCATTAGATGATGCGGAAGCAATTATTCATCGAATAAAAGTTTCAGAAAACGATTTAAGAAAACAACAAGTAGCAGGATTCTATAGAGATATAGATTTAGCTAAACCAGATAGTACAGACTCTGATATCGTAAAAAAAGAAAGAGAGTTAGAAGGTACATCTAAAACTCAAGACGAAGACGTATATACATTATTAGAATGTCACGTGGATTTAGACTTAGAAGGTTTTGAAGATTCTGATCCAGAGACTGGTGAGCCCTCAGGAATTAAAATACCTTACATCGTAACAGTAGAAGAAGGATCAAGAGAAATTTTATCTATTAAAAGAAACTATGAAGTAGGTGATCCTAAAAAATCTAAGATACAATATTTTGTACACTTTAAATTTTTACCAGGATTAGGTTTTTATGGTTTTGGTTTAATTCATATGATTGGTGGATTATCACGTACTGCAACAAGTGCACTTAGACAGTTGTTAGATGCAGGAACTTTATCTAACTTACCAGCAGGTTTTAAACAACGTGGTATTAGAATTAGAGATGATGCACAATCAATTCAACCGGGTGAATTTAGAGATGTAGATGCACCTGGAGGAAATTTAAGAGATTCATTTATGATGTTACCATTTAAAGAACCATCACAGACTTTGTTAAGTTTAATGGGTGTTGTAGTAAACGCTGGTCAAAGATTTGCTTCAATTGCAGATTTACAAGTTGGCGATGGAAATCAACAAGCAGCAGTAGGAACAACGGTCGCTTTATTAGAGCGTGGTTCTAGAACTATGTCTGCGATTCACAAAAGAATTTACTCAGCTTTGAAAAATGAATTTAGAATCATGGCTAGAGTATTCAAGTTATATCTACCACAAGAATATCCGTACGATGTAGTTGGGGGTCAAAGAGTTATTAAACAACAAGACTTTGATGATCGAGTAGATATATTGCCAGTTGCTGACCCTAACATTTTTTCTCAAACACAGCGTATTTCCCTCGCGCAGACGGAACTCCAACTGGCACAATCAAATCCACAAATGCACAATTTGTATAATGCATATAGAAATATGTATGAAGCATTAGGTGTAAAAGATATTGATCAAGTATTAAATAAACCAATGCAACCTACACCTAAAGATCCAGCGTTAGAACACATTGACGCTTTAGGTGGAGCACAGTTTCAAGCTTTCCCTGGTCAAGATCATAGATCACATATGACTGCACACTTAAATTTTATGGCAACTAACATGGCTAGAAATAATCCAATGGTTATGGCAAGCCTTGAGAAAAATATTTTTGAACATATTAGTCTCATGGCGCAAGAACAAGTTGAACTAGAGTTTAGAGATGAGATGCAACAGCTACAACAAATGCAAATGCAGGCACAACAGAACCCACAAATGGCTCAACAGATGCAAATGCAAATGCAACAGATGACACAAAAGATTGAAGGTAGAAAAGCTCAACTAGTTGCAGACATGATGGAAGAATTTATGAAGGAAGAACAAAAAATTACTTCACAATTTGACAATGACCCTATTGCAAAACTAAGAGCAAGAGAGTTAGACCTTAGAGCACAAGAAAATGCTCGAAAAGAAAAAGAATCTGAGGACAGAATGGACTTAGATAAGATGAAAACCATGATGAACCAAGTTAATCAAAGTGAAAAACTTAAACAAAACGAAGAATTAGCAAATCTAAGAGCTGATACATCAATTGAAAAGACAATTTTAGGTAAAACACTACCTAGTTCCGATTCAATGATGCCAAATATAGAAATCATGCGTAAAGGTTAGTGACAAAAACTAAAAAACAAGTTAAAATAAATAAATAAGGAGACAAAATGAAAAAATATAATGATATTTGTGGTAAAATTGTAGATATTCCATCTGAAGACAAGATGAATCTTGAAATTGACCCTAGATCTAAAACAACAGCTGATGGTTCTTTCAATTACATCGCTAAAGGCGAAGAAGTTGAAGTTAGAGGAACTAAAAGAATGCTGAAAGAGAAGTCTAAAAAAGCTAGATGGATCTAATATGTGGTTTCAGGCAATTAAATTAGCCGTTTCTGCTGGAAGTAAGATTTACGCTAATAAACAAAAGACTAAAATGGCAATGTCAGATGCACAGCTTATGCACGCATCTCGTATGGCCGAAGGTAAGGAAGCTTACCAGGGAAAATTATTAGAAGCACGTCAATCAGACTGGAAGGACGAGGCAGTTTTGATAATTTTAAGTTTGCCCATAGCAATTTTGGCCTGGGCAGTCGTAAGTGAAGATCCAACAGCGATGGATAAGGTAAAATTGTTTTTTGATATGTTCTCGCAGCTCCCATCGTGGTTTACAAATTTATGGATACTTGTCGTGGCGAGCATCTATGGTATAAAGGGTACACAAATATTTAGGAATAACGGAGGAAAAAAATAATGAGAAATTTTTATAATAAAGGTGGTCCTACTTTAGTTGGTAAACAAAAAAATTTACCAGAAGCATTAAAGAAAAAAATTTTAATGGCTAAAAAGAAAAAGAAGCCAGGTGAAAAATCACCTATGGCTAAAATGGTCAGAACGTAATGGCAAAGCTTTGTGCAAAAGGCAAAGCAGCCGCTAAAAGAAAGTTTAAAGTATATCCTTCAGCATATGCTAACATGTACGGTTCAGCTGTATGTTCAGGTAAAGTTACACCGGGTGGAAAAAAAAAGAAAAAACCTAAAAAAAGAAAATAATGCGAGCTTACTATTCAGAAGGTGGTTTGAGAAAATGGGTATCGGAAAAATGGGTAGACATTGGAGCACCGAAGAAGAACGGGAAGTATCAACCTTGCGGGAGAAGCAAAGGCTCAAAGAGGAAATATCCAAAATGCGTCCCACTTGCAAAAGCCACACGGATGTCAAAAGGGCAAAAGGCGAGTGCTGTCAAACGAAAAAGAGCAGCGGGTAATCCAGGTGGTAAACCAAAAAACGTAAAAACATTTGTATAATGAATTTAGAAAAAGATTTAAAAGAATTAAGAAGACAAAAGCAATTAAAAGAATCTGCTATTGCTCAACTTAGAAAAAGAAGTAAAGATTCAATAGCTAGACCTAGAGCAGAAAAAAATATGTTATCAACTAATCCAGAGATGCAAAAAATCTAATGAGAAAAAAAGAAAACCCTATTAGAAAAACTACTACAGGTAAGGGTGCTAATTATCGAAAAACAAAATCAGGTGCTGGAATGACAGCTAAAGGTGTTAAAGCTTACAGAGCTGCTAATCCTGGATCAAAATTAAAAACAGCTGTAACAGGTAAAGTTAAAAAAGGTTCAGCTGCTGCAAAACGTAGAAAATCATATTGTGCAAGATCAGCTGGACAACTTAGAAACTCATCAGCTAAAACTAGAAACGATCCTAATTCAAGAATAAGACAAGCAAGAAGACGTTGGAAATGTTAGACAGATTGCTATTGAGTTTTTTTGGTGGATTAGATAATATGTTTTCTAAAATAGAAACATACGCTATCAAACTTACAGAATGGTGTTGGCATTCAAGAGTTAATTTATTACATAAAAAAAGGAGAAAGAAACATGCAACAAGAAGAAACAATAATAATACATAAACTACAAAAACATCTAAAACAATCGTATGAAGATATTGCAGATACCATGATTGGTGGCGGTATTGACAATATGGAAAAATACAAGTATATGATGGGACAGGCACATGCCTATTTAAAAATATCACAGGAAATCTCTAACCTGCTAGAACCTAAGGAGCAAAAAAATGATACTGAAAGAGAAAACGTCATCGACTTCGGAAGAACCGAAAGTTAAATCGGCACTATTAAATAAATACGAAGAAGACGCTAAAAAAGAAGAAGATGGTTACGAACGTCTAAAAACAAAAGAATCAAATAAATTACCTAAACCAACCGGATGGAGATTAGTTGTTCTTCCTTTTAAAATGAAGGAGAAAACTAAAGGTGGATTAATCATTGGACAAGATACTTTAGAAAAACAACAAGTAGGATCTACTTGTGGTTTAGTTCTTGCAATGGGACCACATTGTTATGACAAAGATAAATTTCCTGAAGGACCTTGGTGTAAAAAAGGTGATTGGGTTATCTTTGCAAGATATGCCGGTTCAAGAATGAACATAGATGGTGGGGAAATAAGAATGCTAAATGACGATGAAGTTTTAGCAACCATTGAAGACCCTGAAGATATACTTCATCAATTTTAATCATAGAAGGAGATAAACTATGCCAATAGATAATAAAGTCGATATAGATACATCTGGTCCAGAAATGGATGTTGATATTCCTGAAGAAAATAATTCAGCAGAAATTGAACAACCAGAAGTAAAAGAAGAACCAACAGTAAGACCTGTTGTAGAAGAAAAAGAAGGCGAAGATAAAACTTACGAAAATGAACGTGAAGTTAAATTAGAAGAAGAAAAGAAAGAAGAGCCTGCACAGGACGATAAAGAACAAGAATTAGAAAAGTATTCCGATGGAGTACAAAGAAGAATAGCTAAACTTACTCATAAATGGAGAGAAGCAGAGAGACAAAAAGATGAAGCGTTAACTTATGCTCAATCACAAATAAAAGCAAAAGAAGCTGCTGAAGCAAAAATCTCAAAGTTTGAACCTGAGTTTTTTAAAAATGCTGAAGAGAGTGTTGTAAATGGTCTTCAAGCTGCTAAAGCAAAACTTGCTGCTGCTAGAGAAGCAGGAGATATTAATGCTGAAGTAGAAGCTCAAACTGCAATTTCTGAGTTAAGTTATAAGAATGCTAAACTTAAAGAAACAATAGTTGCTCAAGAACAGTATAAAGCTAGAAAAGCTGAGGAGGTTAAAACTCCAAATATAAACTTAAATAGACAACAAGCAGCACAAGGAACACCAGATCCTAAGGCTGAAACATGGGCATCTAGAAATGCTTGGTTCGGTCAAGATAATGCTATGACTTATACTGCTTTTGATCTACATAAGAAACTTACAGAGCAAGAGGGTTATGATCCTCAATCTGATGAGTATTATTCTGAAATAGATAAAAGAATAAGACTTGAATTCCCCCACAAATTTGATACAAATACATCAGATAAAGGGGAAACGACCAAACCCGTACAAACAGTAGCTAGTGCGAAGCGAAGTACAAATACTGGTCGCAAGACTGTGAGACTCACATCATCACAGGTAGCAATCGCTAAAAAATTAGGTGTGCCACTAGAAGAATATGCGAAACAATTAAAAATCACGAAGGAGGCATAAGCATATGGAAAATAATAATGAAAAAAGAGCATCCCGTGCGAGTCAGACAAGAGAAAAAGAATCTAAGAAAAAAGTTTGGACTCCACCTTCATCTTTAGATGCACCCCCTGCACCAACAGGTTTTAAACACAGATGGATCAGAGTAGAATCTATGGGATTCCAAGACACTAAAAACGTCGCTGGAAGAATTAGATCCGGATACGAGCTTGTAAGAGCTGATGAATATCCAGACTCAGACTTTCCAATTGTGGATGATGGAAAATACAAAGGGGTAATCGGAGTAGGAGGCCTAGTGCTGGCTAGGGTACCGGAAGAGATTGCAGAACAACGAACTGACTATTATGTTAAACAAGGTCAGGACAACGTTGAAGCAGTAGACAACGATCTTATGAAGGAACAGCACCCAAGTATGCCGATCAATATTGATCGACAGACACGTGTAACCTTCGGTGGTTCAAAGAAAAGTTAATTTTTTAACGATTCCTACCCAACGAATAAAATAAACCCGTGAGTGGAGGCCCGCAAGGGTAGCTCACAAAAGGAGAAAATATAATGGCAAACCAAGACGCAGCTTTCGGTTTGAAAGCAATAGGAAAAGTTGGCCAGAATAGAGACAACCAAGGTTTATCCGAGTATAGTATCGCAGCAAATGCAACAGCTATCTATCAGTGGGATCCTGTCGAAATGGCAGCCACTGGTACAATTACTGTAGCAGCAGCAACAGATACTTTATTAGGATCACTTAATGGTGTCTTTTATACTGATGCTTCAACAAGCAAACCAACATGGGCAAACCATCTGAATGCAAGTAATACTGCAACAGATATCGTAGGATTCGTTTCTGACGACCCTTACGAAAGGTTTGAAATACAATCAGACGGCGCAACTGCAGCAGCAGACGTTGGTCTAAACGCTGACATTGTGTATGCAGCAGGATCTTCACCAGATTATGTATCTAAAGTTGAATTAGATTTTTCTGATCAGAAGACAGCTACAGCACAATTAAGAATTATGGGGATTTCAAAAGATCCTAGTAATGACACAGCAGGATCTGCTAATGTTAATCTAGTTGTTATGATTAACGAGCATTTCTTAAAAGGAACGGTAGGTATATAATGGCCATAAGTAGAGGACAACTAGTTAAAGAACTAGAACCAGGTCTAAATGCACTATTTGGACTTGAATATAAACGTTATGAAAATCAGCATGCTGAAATATATGCTACGGAATCTTCAGACAGAGCGTTTGAAGAAGAAGTTATGTTATCAGGTTTTGCTCAGGCTCAGACTAAAGCAGAAGGAAGTGGAGTTGTTTTTGACAATGCTCAAGAAACTTTCACTGCAAGATACACACATGAAACTGTGGCTCTTGCTTTTGCAATTACTGAAGAAGCTATTGAGGATAACTTGTATGACAGACTTGCTAGTAGATATACAAAAGCGTTAGCTAGATCTATGGCGAACACTAAACAAGTTAAAGCGGTACAACCATTGATTAATGGTTTCGGTACATTCACTTCAGGTGATGGTTCTGCATTATTTGCAACTAACCACCCAACTGTAAGTGGAACTGTATCAAACACATTAGCAACGGCTTCCGACTTGAACGAAACTTCACTAGAGCAATCATTAATTGACATTGCTGCAATGACAGACGAAAGAGGTCTAAAAATTGCTGCAAGAGGTGTTAAAATGATTATCCCTTCTGAACTTCAGTTCACTGCTGAGAGACTTATGAAGACTCAAGGTAGAGTTGGTACTGCTGATAATGATATCAATGCAATCGCATCAATGGGAATGGTTCCTCAAGGTTATAGAGTGAACAATTTCTTAACTGATCCAGATGCATTCTACATTATCACTGATGTACCTAATGGTATGAAGTACTTTGACAGAGCAGCAATTAAAACTGCAATGGAAGGTGACTTCGACACTGGTAACGTAAGATACAAAGCTAGAGAAAGATACTCATTTGGTGTATCTGACTATAGAGGTATTTTTGCATCACCAGGTGCATAATAATTAGAAATTTTGAGGCGGACATAGTTCCGCCTCATTATCAAAATAGAAAGAACTTTATGAAAAAATTTACAGTTACAATTAACGCCTACGATCATTACTCAAAATTTGAAGTGTTATCTGAGGATAATGCAATTTCCCTTGAACAAGCCATAGTTGACAAACTAGGAGAAAATGTTATAAAATGGGAATATATCGGAGCTAAAGTATTTGCTTCCGATAAATATAGAATAACCTATGAGGAGGTTATAGATGATACAAGACCTATACAAAGCAAAAAGGTCCTTGGAGTTGAAGTGGGAACAGGAGCATCTGTCTAACGATAGATACACTCTTGAGATGGTTAGAATTGACGATAAAGTCAAACAAATCATCACAGATATCAAGCTTGAAGAAGCTAGAATTGCTCACTTAAAGAACAGTATTGAAGGTTCTGCTCCTGAAGTTTCAGTAGCTACTTAATCAAAAGCTACATCGTTGGAAAAATTCCACTCCACACTGTAGGATCTCTTGCACTCTATTCAAAAGTAGTATACAAATTACTCACTATACATAATAATAATTGTTAAATGTAGACGCGTATAGTCGACA
>Ga0208134_1001577_pt1 | contig 12956 bp, 17 predicted proteins | sample VirMetDEL_Mar_31_FD_184515 | JGI IMG/M metagenome (GOLD analysis project Ga0208134, IMG submission 184515) | Aqueous microbial communities from the Delaware River and Bay under freshwater to marine salinity gradient to study organic matter... | ecosystem: Environmental > Aquatic > Marine >... | reverse complement strand
ACATTGGTGTGTTGCTAATAATCAACTTCAATAAGTGGGTGAAATCATAATTCAAAAATAAGTATACTAGAGGTGTTCCCTTTTATTTGTAAAACATTCTGCTTATGCCATCATTTAAATCATATATGTTAGAAATATTTAATCTTGATATATATGATTGAGTAGTTGATATATGTTTGTGTCCTAATGTTGCACTTATTTCTGTTAAGGATACATCGTTTTCAACTAATATAGTTGTGTAGCTATGTCTTGCGGTATGGGTGGTAATTGTTGTTTGAATATTGTTTTGTTTTTGAATAACCTTCAATAATTTATTATAGTATGCATTTGTGCTTGTCATTTTTTTATGCTGATTAGCATTTAATCGCAGAATAGGTTTACCAAAATATTCTTTAAAATCACCAGAGCTTAAAAAAGGAAATACAAATTGATTCTTATATTTGTCATTTGTAGAATATAAATGAACACCAGCACCCATAAATTTGTATAATTTAACATTCAATTCTTCAATTGCCTTTATGTTTTTATCAGATGGTTCTTCCTTTCTATTTAGAATATTTTCTTTTGAAAGTTTAATTTCATTATAGTCTTCTTCCATTCGTGGTATTAAATTAAATATTGAATACTTCATGCATTCTAATGCAAAGGGTGTTAGTGTTATAGTCATTTCTTTGCCAGTCTTAATCATGCTATAATCACATAATAATAAGCCATTCTTTATTTTAAAATTAGACCATCTTAATAATTGCATATCAGAACAGCGCATACCTTGCATGTTAAATTGAAATAAAAATATTGATGCAATTTCATCGTATGAAACAAATCTTTTATCACTACTATAGTTATAGTGTGTTTTTTTTCTAGAATCATCATATGACAGTTTATTGACTATTCTTTGTATATCATTTGATTCTAATGCTTCTTTTTGTTTTTCGTCATACTTTAGTTTTAACCCATCAAAAGGATTTGTATAATATCTGATGATACCAGCTTTAATTGCTTTATTAATTACAGATTTAAACCCTTTAATATTATGATTGGCTGTATTTTTTGCGCTTCCGTTTTCACGAATGAATTTAAAATATGATTGTATATGTAGTTGATTCAGTTCTTCAAATTTAATATCATCTAAGCCAATACTATTTAAATATGCTTCAAACATATTTCTGATTCCTTTCTTTTTTAATCTAGTGCCATTGTTTATAGTTATGGATATTACTTCGTCAAAATAGTTTAAGACGGTTGTTCTGGTTGATTGAATCGCTTGAATCTGATTATTGAAATTTGATAGTTCAGATAAAACTTCTTCAATCTTAATGTTAATATTGTCAGATAGTGGAGCTGATGTTCTTACACGTTGTTTATTAGTGTTAAAATCTTTTTCTAAGACTTTTATCCCTAATGATTTTAATTTAACTTTACGGTTGTTGATTACTCGAATCTTTAAATACCCGTAGTTGTCATCTTTATTGTTTTTAATTAGTACCACCTTTGAAGAAGCCATTAAATATATATTTTTGATGTAAATATAGGAAATCGTAAAACATTCGTAAAACAAATATCGTTATTAAAACGAGTAAATAAAATATAGTATTTTTAATTAACTATAAATCAGTAATTTGAAATTAAATAAAAGTATATTCACGTTTTCTAAAGAACAACGAAATGGGATTTTAATTAACTTAAAATCAGTATTTTATTTTTTTTTAATAATTATTCGTAAAACATTCATAAAACAAATAGGTGGTAGGAAGCCTGAATATGGATGTGATGATTAAGGTAAGTCCGCTTTGTTTATAAACTAGAAGTGTAAACTCTACCTATTAAAACGTCATCAACCCTTGTAATTAAAAAATTTAAAAAGAATATAATATGAATAGGGTATGTCATTCGAATTCCCATTTTTGAATTAATAAGTTAACTCCAAGCTTAAATCATATCAAACCTTTCTGATTTATTTGAAAATTGAAATCTTCTTTACTAATTAATCCTTCATTACACTTGAATAATAAAACATAATATGCTGGGTTTTTATTACTATTATAATTGATTGAAATGTACCAGTTAAAGTATTTCTATTAATGTTGTATTAAAGCTTCTAACAGCTTCTTGTATCTTCTGATGATTATCATCACTTAATTTGTTAGTACCTTTGTAATGGTCTTGTATGGCTCTATAAGCTATAGTATTCTTTAATGTTTCAAGTTCAGCTAATAGTAGTAATGTTGATTGTGATGGTGTAGCATTACCACCAGCATTAGCTATATCAGCTTCAAGTTGTTTCTTACCATATCTGATAGGGGTTTTTCTTCTAACTTCTTTAAGCTTACTATATTTGAATGAACGTTCTGGTGATACAATTATAATGTTTTGATATATATTTTCTAATGCTTCAACTTGTTCAGCTGTTAGTGTTTCAGTTTTAGCAGCATCTAGTAGTTTACGGTATTGAAATGTACCAGCAGTAGCTTCATAAAGCTTTTTAAATAGACTATCATCATGTATAAACTTAATCACTTTGATAGGGTTGAAATTCATACCATAACCATCATCAACATTAGTATATATTGTTGAATGCAAATCAGAAAACTTTACAGTTTCATTGAATATATGTTTTAATACTTCAACTTGTTTATCTGTTAGTGTACCAGCTTCAGCAGCAGCTATTAGTTTACGGTATTGATAAGTAGTACTAGATTTAGCTTTATATAATTTTTGAAGTAAACCATCTTTTTGAATGGTATTAATTATTTTGATTGTGTTAAATTTCAATGCTATTGCCATATGTATATTTTAATTATTACAACTGGTACAAATATAGGAGGTTAATTTATACTTTTAATTATGTATATGTTAAAGGGTATTTAACCTTTAGTAACTATCATGTTTAGAGAGTTTACTTTCTAATTTTTTATTCCATTGCTTGTAATTCTTCAAACCATTTTTGATTTTCATCAATTTCTTTTTGATGGTCATTCATCATAATTACTTTTTTGTCTTGTTCAGTTGTTTCTTGTTCAGCTTCTATAATTTCAATAGCTTCTTCTGGTGAATAATCATTAATACTATTAAAAGCATTTAAATAAGCTGAATTATCTTTATAAGCTTCTGGGTAATTTAACATTGCTTTTACAGGTGTCATATTATTAGATAATAATTCAATCAATTTAGATTTTGTTACTTCTGGTTCAAGTCGATTAACGCAGTAGAAATAGTCATAAAGTTGTGATGTATCAATTGCTGGAAAAATAAAATTAAGAACATCTTTAGTATTAATTAGTTCTTCGACTACAACTGGTGCAGCTTTAGTTTCTTCTTCTACAACTGGTGCAGATTCTTCTAGTTGAATAGTTTCTTCTTCAGCTGGGGTTTCTATAATTTTTTCAACTGGTGCTGGCACAGCTTCTATAATTGGTTCAACTGTTGCAGTTTCTTCAGCAGTAGGTTCAGCATTTATTAAATCAAATGTTTTATCAGTTACTTCAATTGTACGTTGGTTAAACCATTTACCAGTTTCTTCATAATTACTATTACAAATTGATTTGGTTATATAACCTAGTTCTTTTAGTTTTTTGATACTTCTAATAATAGTTGAAGTCGAAATACTATTATTGAAACCTTTAGATATTCCATTATTTGTAATAAATATTTTCAAATCTTTATTTGAAAAACTTACTAATAAATTTAGTATTGATGATTCAACTAATGTCAATTCATGGTTGAATAATGCTCTATAGGTTTTTGTGAATTTTTTATTTTTCTTAATTTTCATTACTAATTTGTTTGGGGTACTACTTTTATTATGATTGGGTTTCTTTAAAGCCTTACCCAAATCAACGGGGGTAATATTCTCGCTGGTGTCAACCGAAGTTGAAAGGCTGCAATCATTGCTAATTACTATTATAAATATGTTGCAATATTTCAATAATGCAATGCAATAAAACTACTATTATCTTAATTAGCGATTGAAATGGTATTGAAGTAATTAACAATAATCTATAGTATTGTTAATAATAAAATTGTTCTGATTGAAGATTGTTTTCGAGGGGGTATAGTCAAAATGAACATAGGGTATAGTCAAAATGAACATAGGGTATAGTCAAAATGAACATAGGGTATAGTCAAAATGAACATAGGGTATGGTCAAAATGAACATAGGGTATGGTCAAAATGACACTTCAATATTAGATTAAAGATTAGATTAAATATTAAATTAAAAAGAATATTAAATTATTATAATAAATATTACTGCGTAAACTTTTTTGATTGAAATCTTCTTTCAAAATAAAACACTTTATATAATTAAGGTAACCTTTATATAAAGTGAAATCTTCTTCAAATAAGATTAATAATTGTAGTGTACAATCTTCAACTAGCTTTATTTATATCATTTCAACTAGTAAAGAGGCTATATCTTCAACCAAAGGTAATTATACCCCCCAATTGCGCTCACCCCCCCCAAAAACCCAGGTATGATTGATTCAGATGACTTATTATTTCTTAAGGGATAAAATTAAACTCTATTTTCTCTATCAGGTTCTTCATAACTTCTACGAATTCTTTTCATTTCATGAATTTAATTTTTTCTAATGGTCTTGTATATTGTTTGTTGCGTGTTTAAGCACCTATAAAAACAGAAGCAGACTAGAGTGTATATAAATCGAACCAACCAAAATAAGAAGTCATACTAATAAAAATTGCCTACTTCTGTTTCTAACTCAAAACTATAAAACAACAACATTATATGAACTGATATTTATCATAAAATACTTACAATAAGTTAGATAAATTTGTATATCTAAATTTTAGATAAAGTCGCTTTAGGTATATATTTCCAATAATATTTATTAGATAAACACATCTTTAAGTATATAATAGATATATAGTTACCAGTAGCTATATACACAGGTTGGGCAACATTATGGGAATACTAACAAACATTTTCGGAAACAGCAAAAAATTGCCTTTTAAAAAGACTATTCGATTTGAAAGAAAAAAATCTGAATTTCAAGTAAAGATTGGAGATGAATTAAATATTTGGAATAAACCGAATACTAAAGAACTGAATCTTTACGCAAAAGCTTCTGCTGGCGGAAATGGATTCGTTGGAACAACTTTGAATTCTATTGTTAGTTACCATTTAGATAAAACAGAAAACTTGTTTATTGAGAATAAAGTTGTCGGATTGACAAAAAATTCAATAGACTTATTTATCAATTTGTACGCTGACAAAAAAGCGGTTGAAGAAATCCAACAGAATTGCAAAGCAGAATGGATTGAGAAATTAAATAAAAAATATAAACCAAAAAAAAGTTGGGAAATTCGATTCCAATCTGAAAACAAAATTGGGAAAAACGACTTTTTGATAAAGACAATAGATAAAAGTCAAATAGAAGAATTTTATCAAAAAGACAACCAAGCAATTTGGCTAGCTGATAAAAATGGAGAGAAAATTTCAGCGGAAAATTATATACGTTCTGGAGGAACTGAAAAGACGTTAAGAGCAATATTTTCGGGACACGAACTAGAAGTTGTGGATTTCGAAAAGGAACACAATTGGTATTATATAGAAATTGGAATAAAAAAATAACGTTGGCAACAAAGCCGAATATTACGTTAAAAACGTAAAAATCATCAATTAATAGTCGTGTATTTCAAAAAATTATTTTTCAGTTTTTTTAGAATAAAACTTTTTTTTGTATCAGATTGGGGAGTCCTTAAATATTTTAACGATAATTGCTGAAGTAGTAGCGTTAACTAACTACCAATAATATATATTAAGTTTAAAAGTAATTTTGTTTTTAATATAAACTTTAAACCATGAAACATTTTTCCCTTTTTTTATTTGTACTTGTATTTATTTTTTCATGTAGCGATAGTGATAATAGTGAAACTGATAATAGTAATTATTGGGAAATATCCGTTTTAGGAGAGACTTATAGATATGAGGCTTCTTTTTATGCTACACAGGATAGTTATTTAAGTTGTGAAACTGATGATTATGACGATATGGGTTTTGTGTATGCTTGGGTTGAAAATTCATCAATCTATGCAGGTATGCATCTTTTTTATGATGTAACTGAATCTCTATTTCAAAATTATGATATTAATGATAGCAATCTTATCATTTTCGATGGGTTATCTGATGATTGTTATAATACATTTGATGCTGACATTGAGTTATATTTAGAATCTTCTGATAGTAATTTAGGTTATGATTATTCTAGTAATAATTTTAATAAAATTAATAAAATATCACTGTACAAAGAGGATAATCAAAAAAAAATATATGCTGTTAATGGCGAATTTCAGATAACATATTTAGATATTGATGGTTCGAAAATCCCTGTTTCTGGTAAATACAACCTTTTGTTTGATGTTTTAAATTAAGTTTTATTTTCTTACTTTTAGATAAAATAAATTATACTATGAAAAAAATTGCGTTATTCCTTTGTATCACTATGATTTATGCTACTTCATGCAGTAAGGATGATAATGAGTCTAGCTCTTCAGATAAAATTATTGGAACTTGGGTTGAAACAAAAAGTATAGTTAGAAGTGATAACTCTGTATATGAAGAATTTGAAATTTCTGAAATGGAAGGAAAAACAACATACTACGCTGATGGGAGTACGGAAGCGTTCACTGATTTTGGTTCAATTGATGGATTATGGGTGAATTTAGGTGGGGCATATATAAGATAACACTCTGGGGTTTTAGCGGGGAAGGATTAATTGAATTTATTGGTGATAATGAAATGAGGGCTGAATCTGAAGGATTTAATTATAATAATGGAGAAACTATTGATTTGTATAGATATTATTCTAAAATAGATTAAAAAACCATTGAGTTACAATAATATTATTCAGTTCAATAGCTTTAAATATACCATAGGACTTTTTAGGTTACTCTCACCTCACAACTTTAATGACCTAATATCTATTGATGTAATTTATTTCAATAGATTAATCTTATAGTTTTTGCTGGGTTATTAATTCTTACGATTGAAGTAGTAACTTAATAATTTTGGTGCTTAGTACCTGAAATAATTGGGTACATACTATAAGAGTATTATAAAACACTCATGTAGGTGGTGTGTACTTGCGTACACCACCATACAATCGTTAAAAAAAGAAAAGATATAATCTTCAACTAAGATTAATAAATTCGCTTACAATCTTCAACCAGCTTTAGCTATAACATTTCAACTAGCTAAGAGGCTATATCTTCAACTAGAGGTGATTTCACCCCCTATTGCGCTCACCCCCCCTAAGTCCAAAAGTGCAATCCATATTAATACAACTTCTGATGATGAGCTAAAGCAACTACTAAAAGCATACCCCTTTCGGAAATAGTTTTATGTTTTTCAACACTATGTTAATAAAGTTATGTTAGAATATTTCTAAATGACTTCTCTAAGACATTAAAAATGAGGTTTATTGCACTAATCAGAAGTAATATCAAACTCCTCAATTTGATATTATATTTATTAATATAATCAAGGTTTAAGCCTTAATAAAAAAAATCATGAATAAAGAAAAACAATTTAAAGCAATGGAAAAGATTAGTAAAACAATTGAAAAAGTAGAGAATGATGTATTAACATTTATCGCTGAGCCTAAATCATCTTATAAGACAGTATATGAATGGAAAGCTGAAAAGCTAGAATATTTTCAAGCGGCAGTTGAACAAGGTTTTCTAGATAGAGTATGTGATGAAATCGGGTGGGTGCGCTATAATAAGAAATTTGATATATAAATGTTATGAAAATACCAATAGAATTATTAAAACTAAAGAATATCAATCCGCTTCAAAAGTTGATATTGGGATTGATAATAGATACCCCACCAATTATACTTCAATTCGCTGGTGGTTATGATAAAACGTGCGGTGAAATGGGTAAAGTTCTTGGAGTTTCAAGATTACGCATTAAAAAAGAGGTAGAAGAACTAATGGAGCATGATTATATTACGTCTAGAAAAGGAAATGGATGGCGAACAACAAACATTGCTCCTAGATTGGAAAAGGTTCTTAAATGAGCTTTAAGCAATTGTAGTAATTGACTTTTTAAATTTTAAAAGTAAGATTACCAATGAGAGACTAGAAATAGGATGAGTCCTGTATTTATAAAATATTCCCCAAAAATAAAAAAAATGAAAAATAAAATTAAAAACAACAAAACTGTTGTAAGAAGCGAAAAAATTGCTGGTAAATTTACTACTATTGAACATAGGATAGTAAATGATAAGCGGTTAACTACCGACTCAAGAATACTACTGATTTCAATATTATCAGATGCTGACACATTTCAAATTAGTAGAACTGGATTGATAAATAGGTTAGGTATAACAGAATATATATTAGATAAATCATTAAATAATCTATGTGAATTCGGTTATATAAGAAAGTCTAAGGTTCATGCCCAATATTGGCATTATACCATTTCTGAATATGGTAATCTCAAAAAGTCAGATTCAAATACTAACGAACTTGAAGAAACTACCGTTCCAGCTGAACCATCAATAACAGAAGATGAATATCACCAAATGATTAAAAAAATTATAACGGATAATCATAAGTTTATTGAAGACGTTTGGATTGACAGACAAATTCTTGAAATCAAATCCAAAGAACCCAATTATTATACTGCGTTATCATCACTTAAAAAACTTATAAATAAAGCTAAAGTAAGCCATTATAAGACTTTAAAAGAATATGTTGATGGTGGTTTCGCACCAAAGGATTTGAAACCCAAAATTCTGAAAGAAGTTAGAAGATTAATAACGAATGAACACCAAATACTATCTGAAGCTGATGTTGATAAAATAAGACAAACAATAAGCCATAATAGATACAAGAATAAAATCAAAAAACATGGCTTTGATTATGAAACTCAACTAGCTGACAACTCAGAGAACTCTGATTAGTAACAATCTAATTACATCAATATTATGTCATTTGGTCTGGTCTTCGACCAGATCAAATTTCATTATTATGTGAACAAAGGATATATAATATCAGTTTTTAGTTAAAAAATAAAAATGTAATCAACCATGTATCTCACATTAGAAGTTAATATCTCTTTGACTCAGATTCTATCAAAGCTCTTATTGCGGCTGACGCACTACCACCATATTTACTTGTAGCGAATTTTATTAATTTATCCTTAATTTTTTTTGATAGACGTAAAGTTAAAATTTCATTATGTGATTTGCTATTAGGGAGCTTGCTCATATTTTTGTTTTAATATAAATATGTCGAATCTGTATAAACCTCAACCAATTATTTTAAAGCATGATAAACTGTACCAGTTGTAAAATATTACGACAAGTCAATTAATGTTTAGACATTGATTAAAGGGTCGCTTTTGTGCAGATAAGGATAGTTAGATAGGGAGTGGTGTTCAACGTGTTACCCAAATATTGAAAAAAAATAACGTGACCTACCAGGAACCCCGGTTATAAACCCAAATTAAGCCCCCATGTATTACATAGGATGGACATGTATAAAAATTTTTTATAAAATTTTTCAGAATATTTCAATAGGAACAATTTAGTTAATGACTAGCAAGTAAAAAAGTAGGTAGGCTATGCTGATTTATTTATATAATTATAATATTATGGGAATCTCTTTTATCCTCTACATGACAATTATCACAGAAAGTTAAAGCCTTATATTTTATATTTGATAGCATGAATGTGAAAACTATCATAACCCAATCTAATTCTTGGAAAGAGTTTCAAAATAAAATAGTCCGCCTCAACAATAAACAGAAGGGCGATGCCTTTGAGTTGCTTACTAAACTATTATTTAAAATTAACCCTGTTTATAATTTTTACGATGACGTTTGGATGCTTTCAGAAGTACCTCAGAAAGAGCTTGAGTACCTTGAACTACCAGCACACGATTTAGGCATTGACCTCATCGCCAAAAGTGGAAACGAATCATACGAATAGTTGAAAAACCTTAACGATAACTAATTCAGACAAAAAAAAAGTTGAATAAAATCTAAATTTGATATCTAACTAAAATATTTTAAAGATGAAAAAAATACTTATTACAACTATCACAGTATTTATTACAACTATCACATTTTCTCAGTCAACTGAATTTGGAGTTACGGCAGGTGTACATTCATTAAGGTTTTCAGAAAGTGGGTTTTCAACTAATTCCACAGGGTTTTATCTAGGAGGTTTTACCAATATTGAAATTTCTGATAAATTAGATTTCCACCCTGAATTACATTATGCAAATGTGGAAGACACATCATTATTAATAGTTCCAATTTTAGTTAAATATAATATAATAGAACAATTTAATCTTCAAGCTGGACCGCAGATTGATTATTTTCTTGAAGATTCTGGAGATTATATTGATTCTTTTGGAGCTAGTTTAGCTTTAGGTGCTGGATTTGATATTACAGATGATTTAATTATTCAAGCAAGGTATAGCATTGGTATAACTAATAGATTTGAAGGTGCTCTAAAAGTTGGGTCATTCCAAGCTGGAATTGGGTATAAATTTAATTAACTGAATTGCCTATTATGCAAAAATGTATGTTTGTTTTTATATCATTATTACTTTTGAATTGTTCTAATGACAGTAATAATTCTGGTAGCGTAAATGGAGTTTGGGCTGAATATAGAGGAAGCCATGAGAGAACAGGATTTTCTCAAAGCTCTGCTCCTAGTGCAATGCCAACTGACATAACTAATGAAGGAGATTTCTATTTTGATTTTGAGTTTACAGCAGGATTTGGGCCTGATGGCTCCCCAATTATTGCTAACACCTAGTTTTTTATATGTATTATTTTGCCACCCTAAGTTGGAAATATGTATCAAAATCAAAACGTATCATTTTAAATCTATAAAAAGTTACAACTGGTACACTTTTTCGTATTCATTTAAGTCTTTGATAAATATTAAAACAGGTTAATTATTTTAAAGCAATTATTTCTTCAAAATTAGTAAAATACAATATACCATTTGATATTACTAATTCGCTTTCAATATCTAAGTAAATAGAATTAGAAGAAAATTTCCATTTTTCCACGCCTGAATCTGCGTCAATTGCAAAAATCCCTTCCGAATCAACACTAAAATAAACTAATCCATTTGCCACAACTGCTTCTGCAGAACTAGCATTATTATTATCTACTGTATATTTCCACTTTCTTATACCAGTATCAATATCAATGGCATACAAAGTATTGGATATATCTACAGCATAGACAGTTCCATATGCCAAAGCTGGGCTATTCAAGTATGAAAATGAATTGTCATAGTCAGTATCAAATTTCCATAACTCTTCCCCATTATTTATATCAAAAGCAAAAACAGATTTAATGCCTCCAATAAAAACCACTCCATCCATTACAGCTGGACTTGCTAAAAAATATGCAAATGGTTCCGTTCTCCATTTTTCTTGACCCGTATTCATGTCAAGTGCGTATAAAACATTTTCATCACTAATAAGTAAAGTCCCATTAGCCAACGCAATAGTATTCCAATAGGTATAATCCTCATTCAAAAGTGTTTTCCATTTTTCGATTCCTGTACTAGAATCCACTGCATAAATATACCCCTTATTGCTTGTAAAAAAAACAATTCCATTTTCTACTTTTGGAGCTGAATTCACCCCCCCCCCTGAGTATTAAATTGCCATTTTTTTTGACGAGTTTTAATATCCACGGCACATAGAAACATATCTTTGTCTTCATTACCCCAAAGAGGTTCCTCTTGAACTCCTATAAAAACTGTTTCGTTTGACACAGTTGGTGTTGACAGCGCATATGAAAAATTTGTGTCATCTTCCCAAATTTTTAATTTCCACCGTACCTGTCCTGTAATCATATTCAATGCATGTAAATAACCTGACATACTTCCGAAATATATTTCACCGTTGTAAACAACCGGTCTGAGAGGATAAAAACCATCCCCTAATCCAGGAGTAAATTTCCATTTCACAGTTGGTAATTCTATAGGCGAATCATTATCTGTATAGCCAGTGTTACTATTATTTCCTCTATGAGTTGCCCAATTTTCAGAGCCGCTTATACTGTCAGAGGGATTAGAATCTAAACTATCTTCATTACACGCAGATAAACTAGTAATAATAATTAACAGTATTACAGTGATTTTTTTCATAGTAATTTATTCTAAGATTTATAAATATTAATACAGGTTAATTATTTTAAAACATTCAACGGTGCTCTATAGCTCCCAACTAATGATGCTGTAATGCTATTGTCTGAACTTTTAAAAAAGCCTTTATATTCACCATGCACTGAATATGTTGTTTGTAGATTGGTTTCACTAACCTTATTTATTTTATTTATTTTATTAAAACTATTTTGTGATTCATCTAGGACTAAAGCTTGGTTATCTAAAACGAAATTAATTGTTAAATCTAAATTATCGAAGCAATCAGAAATTACATAAGAATTTGCTCTAATATTAGAGCTTTCATTAGTTGAGTTTTCAAAATCAGTTAGATTTTCATAATGAGCAAAATGGACATCAATAAAAAAATTTGATTTTTCAAATTGACCTAACGAAACACCAATTAAGTCTTTGGTAGTGTTGCAACCATCCAATTCAAATTCCACACCACCTACATACCAACTATTGTCAACATATTTTTCACTAAGGTATACTACTTCAAAATAGTCGTCATCATTGGTTGGTGTATCGTCATTGCTCTTAGAGCATCCGATTAAAGATATGGTAATAACCAAAAGTAATAATACAGGTTTTTTCATAGTAATTTATTCTAAGATTTATAAATGTAAATTTATGAATTGATAGTTATCTTAAAATAATAAATTATTTGCCGTGTAGATTTGGTTAGTTATCGTGTAAAAATAAAAAACTAGTATTATAAATAGGATGAAATTAATTCTATTTTTTTTGATTACAAATTATAACAACCTGTATACCAGGTATTTAATTAGGATT
>Ga0208134_1001576_pt1 | contig 12963 bp, 2 predicted proteins | sample VirMetDEL_Mar_31_FD_184515 | JGI IMG/M metagenome (GOLD analysis project Ga0208134, IMG submission 184515) | Aqueous microbial communities from the Delaware River and Bay under freshwater to marine salinity gradient to study organic matter... | ecosystem: Environmental > Aquatic > Marine >... | reverse complement strand
ATGATGAGCAAGAAGAAATGTTTGATTAAGAATTTATTAATTTAGTGATTTGGATTAATAATTATGTTGATGAGAAAACCCCTAAGTACAATGTACAAAGGGGTTTTTAGTTGACTTTTTTTTACCTCACTTGATTAACCTTGTCCACCAGTACTATTTAGAAATTGTAATCCTTTTCTAAAATCATCAGTACCTTTAATGTTTGGTCTAAGTTTTTTAAGTCTATGTCTAAGCTTTAAGTCTCCTTTATATTTTCCAGTTTCATATCTTTCTCCCCAATTCCAAGGAAGTACATGATTACCAGCTTTAATAATATTTTTAAGGTTACCAACTGCAGCTGTAGGTGTCTGAGCAATTTTAAATGTCTCACGTGGATCAATAAAGAATAACAATTCAGATTGCTGTCTTCTTAATAAATACGCCATAAATATATCTTCATCATCAATGTCTCCATCTCCTGCTAAGAGATTGTATGCTATTGTGACTGCTATCATAAATGCTACATCAGCTGCTGTCTTTTTAACTCCAGCTTTTTGATGGGTCGTAAGTCCTTGCCAGCTTTTTACTATATTAAACGTGTCTTCTCTAGTGTCATTAAATATCTTAGCTATAAACCTTGAAGTAGATACGTAATATCCTTCCATGTTTCTCTTTTGATCTTGATTGTAAAATGAATCAGCTTCAGATAATTCTTGATCTGCAGGTTTAAAGGCATTTTTAAATCCTCTATATCTTCTTAAGTAACCTGGAAGTGTCCATTTTCTTAAAAAGAAACCAACTTTACCAAGCATATATCTCTGTGCGTGAGCTTGAATGTCATCAGTATATTGACCTTGTAGCTCATCAATTTTACTTCTAATTAAATTACGAGTCTCTAGTATTATATCTTCCTGTCTCCCTGTAGTTGTAAACGTTGTGTTTTTAACTGCAGGATTAATAACCATTTGTTGACCTCCTTGTTTATTCTTTTTAAAAGTAATCATGTCTACTAAACTAGCAGCATCTTCTTTTCTCTTAGTAACTTTACCATTAATATCTAAAAAGCTACCATCTTTGTTTTGAACTTTTATTGAGCTTAATATAGAATACATAACTTTTGCCTGCATCATGTGTTCTCCCATGTTTGCAAGTGGACGTAAACTATTCATATTAGACAAAGCTTCCATTCTACTTCCTTTTTCAAATTCAACATTTAATGCATTTGGGCCCATTGCATTAAAGAAATTCATAAAAAGGTTTGTTTTGGATGTCTGAACATTTGCTCCCACGTCAGCCATTATATTTTTTAAGTCAAAATTGTACAATTTTTGTGCTCTTCTGTAGTCTTTCAAAGTGTAAAAATCTCCACCAATAGCCTCAATTAGATTTGATATTGTACCTGTACCAGCATTAACAATACTGTTTGCGTAGTTAAATACAAGAGATACAGAACCAAAATACTTTAATCCTGCTTTGGCCAACTTATTAACTTCAACTTCTTTTCCTGCAACTTTTACTGTACCTGAATCTTTTGTAGTAATACCAAACAGTCTATTTTCCGCAACAGAAAGAACCTTTTTTAATTCATTAGATTGAGATCCACTCTCAGTAATAGGAAGTCCACTTTGTTTATCTATTAGCTGATTCCCAAGGTTGTCTAATTGAGGATAGTTCTTTTCTTTCATTACTTCACTAATAACTATTAATGCAGATTGAACTTTACTTTTTTCTTGGTTATTCTTACCCATGATTGCGTGAAGCAGTCCTATTGTGTGCAAATCATATGATTGGTCACTCTCTTTTAATTTAGATCTAAAAGGGGTAGGAGCTCTCATAGTCTCACCTTCAGAATAATCAGTATATCTATACAGACCTGACTCTTCATCATATTCATCTGCTTGAGTTTGTGTTAACTCGCTTAAAGCTTGCTTACCCATTGTTTTTATAGACTGACCCTCTACAACTCTTGATGCAGCTGTTTTCATTATTCCTGGAAGCCTCATAAATTTAACAGGTCCAAAATTATCAATAAGAGAGTTTTTACCTCCGTACATCTTATCAGTAGCTATTTGATCTTTATGAAACCTTTCAAGTTCTTTAAACTTTTGTATTCCTGCAGGAGTTTGATCTGCTTTTAAATCTTTATACTCTTGACTCTCCCATTTGGCAATAGGTCTTGTACCTGTAACTTCCATCCCAGAGGCATTATTCCATGTCTTCTTAGCGGTATTTAAACTTAACCATCTAGAATACTCACTCCTAGCAATTGCTTCTTCTAAAGTAACTGTGTGGGTTTCTTGATCCTTTCCATAACTATAAGCAGCATGCATTGGTCTTTCATCTGGATCTAAATTCTCAATACCAGGAATAGTTAATTTTGCACCGTATATTTCAAGTTTAGTATATTTTGTTTCTCCTGTTTCAGGATCTACTATATTTGATGTATAGTAATACTCTGCTTCTCCTTTACTGTTGTAACCTAAAATAACCTCTGTGTCTTTATACATTTCATTATGTATTTCAGAATCACCTTGTTCTCTAGATAGTTCGTTTTTTCTTTCAATAAAGTCTGGGCTATATTCTCCAGTGTAATAAGAAACTCCACTTTTAGATACAGTAAACATTCCCTTATACTTTTTCTTCATGTTCCTAGAGTTAGAAATTTCATTAAATTTCTTTACATAGGCATCTTCCTCAGTAGCTTTTGTTGTAGAGTAAATCTCAACTTCACTACTAGCTCTATCTAGAAGATTAGATATAAGTGCTACATCTTCTGACTTCATTTCTTTTTCACTTAACAACTGATAAGAAAGCATTCCCATTGCTGTAGTAGAATTCAAAGATCTTTCTGTTGCAATCTCTATTTTTTTGTCAAGTATTTCTTCTTTTCTAGCTTGAAGCTCTTGAATAAGATATTCACCTTCTGTTAAATTAGTACCTCCAGCATCTAAGATTTCTTTATACTCTTCTTTAATTAAATCTTTATAAATCTCTTCAGTTTTAACGTCATTATTTGCAAGCATACCAATGTAAGACTTTCTAGCATTAGATATTAAAGTGGCTTTTATGCTTTTCTTTTGACCCTGAATAGACTTAACAACTTGTCTCATTACATCTAATTCTTGATCAGTCATTACTCCAGTGCCACGTAATTCTTCTAAAGCAATTTGTGCTTCATCTACAACATTAAAAGATGCTAGCCAGTTAAATGATTTTTGCAGTCTGTCTTTATCTGTTGCGTCAAATGCCTTATCATTATCTAAAGTGTTTTGCATGTATTGCAATTGACCTAAAGACCAGTTTAAATACTTCATAAAGCCTTGTGCTTTGTCAATGCTTTCAAACTCTTTTAATGCCTTTTCAAGAACTTTAAGTCCCTCTAGTCTTGTTGATTGGCCATCACCTTCTTTTTTAAACTTTTTAGATTTATTTCTTTCTGCTCTTCTTCTTGCAGGAGTACCTTGGCTTATTTCTTTTTGATTTTTAAGAATTTTTGTTACCGTACCTAAAAGCTTGTTATAAGAATCGTTTGTCTTTTTTGTTTGTAATTCAAGCTTTGTTTCAGTATCAGTACCAGTTTTAAATGGATCTTTTTCTTTTAAAGTTATCTTCATTTGTTGGTCAATCTCTGCCAACATCTCCATATTAATGTCTTTAACTTTATTGTTTAACAACTCATTGGTTAAAGCCAATACTTCGCTTCTCTCAAGCCCAAAAGTTCTTTTGATGTAATCATTAAACCAAGCTAAGAAGTTTTCCCACATTGTAGCTTTTTCCTTAGTATCCCATATTTCAGAACCTTTTCTACCAATAGCAGTTACAAGTATTTCTTTTTCAAGCATCTCTTGTGAAAGCTCTGGATACAGTGCTGAAATTTCTGCCCACAATGCTGTACCTCTAAGTTCATCTATAGCTTTTTGAATTCTTGGATTTTTAAATCCACCAGGAAATGAATCAATAAATACATGGCCAAATTCATGTATTGCAGTAGTCTTGTACATCTGATTAGGATTAATGACTATTACAGGCTTACCTGCAGCTTTAGTCCTTGGGTCATTCTTCCCCAATAATCTTGATGTTTCAACACTATCGTCATACACAACCTCAACATTTAAAGTCTGCTGAAGAGCTTTAGTTTTTTTCTCAAATGTAACTCTATCTTCTAATTGATAGTCAGCACCCATTCTCTCTTCTTGAGCCTTATATGCATTTACTACAGATTGTTTTTGTGAAAGAAACCTTACAAGGTCTCTTTCTGACATCTCAATTCCTTTGTACTTATATACTTTGCTTTTACAACTCATTACCCTACGCATTTAATATTGTTATCTTCCTCTATTATCTGGTCTAAATTTTCAACAACAACTTTAGAGTTGCTCTTTCTAACTTCTTTAATTCTTCCTATATCCATAACACTTAAAGGATCTCCATTCATATCCTTAAAAGTCTTATCATCTCTAATTATGCTATCTAAATAATCTTGAGCTTTTAGTTGATCAGTAGGCAATACATTGTTTTTGTAAACATTAGATTCAGTAATTTCACTTCCTCTACTGTACTCAACGGTGCTGTATTTACCTTCTTTGCTTCCTAGCTCAAATGTACGAACATAAACTGGAACTTTCATTGGAATTTTATCAGCATCTAACTTCATTACAGTACCTTTCATTTCATACAAATACGTTACCATATCGTTTGATTGAGTCATAGGATTGTATTTTTTTACTCTTGCTGATACAAATTTAGGAAAAATTCTCTTGTCATTCTCAACAGATCCAAATTCTTGACTTTTAATTTTAGCTGGCCTATAAACAAAACCTACTTGGTTAGATGATCCTGTTCCAATTTGACTAGCGTAATCAAGACTCTTTATTACTTTAGAATTTTCTTTGCTGTGTCTTAAGAACTGATCAACAAATTCAGCATCTTGATCTAAATTATTTTGGTTATTAGCATTTCTTGTAATATCATTAATCTCTTTACTTAAATTATTATCTCTAAGTATTTGATGTGGTATATGTGTAAAGAATTGAGTTAAGTTATTTTGAAATCCAGAAGTAACAAATGAATACCTAACAAGATCTAAAGCTAATTGTCTATCAGGGTGCATTCTAGTTTTATCTAAACTACCGTCTTCATTTCTGTAAAAGTTATTATACAGTTGCATCCATCCTCTATATATTTGATTCTGATAGTGAGTTGGCTTATCCTTGTTGTTTATTCCTATGTATTTTTTTCCTGCACGTATATTAACTTCTAAGTTTTCTATAAGATCATTTCTTTCCTCAGTTCCTTCCAATATAGCTTGCTGTCTTGCCTGTATTGATTCAGGAACATTTGTAGTTATTGAACGATGATTTTTATAACTGTTCTTAAACAATTTAGTTCCAGAGATTATGTATGAATAAAAACCAGCATCAATAGCTTTACCAAGTTTAGCATCTACTAACTTCTCTCCATTTGAGGTCATAGAAGATATGTTATTAAATACATTCTCAGCAACTTGAGTTCCTGATAAGAATAAATCAGAAGATCTTACTACGTCTCTAACCCATTCTAATGTATTGTACTTATAAGTACCAAGCATAGTGTCTTTAAACTTTGTATCAAAGTTAACAATATTGCCTTCATTAATTACTTTTTCTATTTTGTTTGAGTTTACTATTCTGTCGACATTAGATCCACCTGCACCAGCAGTATCAGATTTAGCAGCAATTACTGCTTCACCAAATAACTTACCCTTTTCTTGCAACATTGAGTATGCTTTTAATATCTCATACTCCATTGGGCTACCTGCTTTTCTATTTCTTATGTTTGCTTCTAATGCATCAGGCTTTAATCTTGCTACAGTTTCGCCAGTAACATTCTGAGGAATCTTGTCAAAGCCATACTTATCAAGTATTGCATCCATTGGAGATATTTTATACTCTGCTCCTTCTTTACCGTCTTTAATATCTTTTTTAACTATATCTTCAGCAGTAATACTTTGCTGCTCCATTTGAAGCTCTACAAGTTCTTTTAGTATTGGTTGTCCAATAAATCTATTTACAAACTCTATAGTAGCACCTGCTCTAAGCATCATAAACGATGTGTTTGCTGTAATAGAGTTGTGGTTAGCACGAGAAATATACGGATCTTTTGCAATATCAACATAAGCATTAAGAAATGCAGATAAATTGTCAGCAATTGAATACTTGTCTGTAGTTGCACTGTCAAAGAAAGTTATATTTTTATATTGACCTTTCTTTTTTCCTGTAGTGATTAACTCTTCTCTTTTGTTTCCTATTCCTATCCAACCATTAAGTTCAATATTAAGCATTTGATTCATTACATGGTCAACTAAATGATTGGCAGTTTGACCTACACCCATCTTACCTGACAAGTAAGCATTTTTTGTCTCAAGCTGTACAAGTGGAGAGAATAACTCCATGTTTTTAAATACAGGTGGAGGAAACAATCCATCTTTATATCCTTTTTCTTTAGTACCTACAATATCATCTTTAAGTTGAGCTCCATCAATAGACCTCATCATTGCGTCATAATTTTGAGGTGCTTGTAATACAGCCTTATATTGTGCTACAAGCTCATTTTGAGCTAGCATTTTTTCTATTTCTTTTTCTGAATAAAGTACTTCTTTTATTTCTTTAACTACTGTCCCATCTTTTTTAGTGTATCCTTTCTTGCCTATAGTCTTAACAGCAAGGTGTGAATTATCTTTAGTCAGCTTTGTTACTTTTCCTGTTTGTGGATCGTACACAATGTTATTCATCATTGCAAACAATTTGTCAATATCAAAATCACTACCTGTTTTTGCAGGCAATCCGTCATACACCATTATACTATCTCCAGCACTTTGGGGTAATACACCAACTATTTGTAAGTAGTCATTAGAAGACATCCCTTGGTTAGGTATCCTGTACGTAACTATTTCTAATACACTAGGGTCTAGCAATGACATTGCAGATTTCATAGTTTTGCCTTCTAATGTAATACCATGCTTTTTCAAAAGCTTTATAGCTTGTGAGTGAGGTATCATTGCTTGGCCAGGTAATACTTTGCCATCTTCTATTCTTGGGGGAAGTAAAGCACCTTGTTTGATGAAATCATCCGTCAAAGGTATTATTCCTGAGTCTTCTTTAATTGTTTCAAATCCAAATGGAGATACTTGAATAAAACTACCACCTTGAGTGTTAATCTTAGTAAGTTCTCTATTCATTATAGACATAAATATGCTCTCAACTTTTCCTCTAATTTGAGGAATAGCATCAAAAGGAGTTCCTTTCTGAAGTGCAGCAACAATATTTTCATTACCACCTCTGTCTTTGAACTCTCTTATAAGTGCGTCATATATTTTATCCTTATTTACTATCTTTCCATTCTTGTCAATACCATAATCTTCTATTAGTTTTTCCTTACCTAAGTTGGAAAGTGCAGATACAGTGTTGTGTATTGACTGAGCTAATACAGATCCATTCATAGGAACACCATCAACAACATAATTACCAGCAATGTCCATTCCCTCAAAAATATTCTTTTGAATTTGAGAACCAACATTTGTTTCTTTCATGTTTTTAATAGGCAAATCCTGTTGAAGCTTCCATCCCCTGTTGTTTAACACTTGAGGATTTAATTCAAACTCATCTGCTAATTCAGTTGTTCCTGGCTTGTTAATAGTTGTTGGTGCAATAGCACCTACCTTTATACCATCTAAGGTTACAACTTCATGGATCTCTAAGTGAGCCTCATTGTCTGCGTACTCTTTTCCAGTCTTAGGATTCTTTGTCATTTTATCATACAAAGCTTGCATTGGAGTTCCCTTAACTAAATACGGTATCAATACAGCTTGAGAATACTTTAAATACACTGGTCTTCCTTCATTAATCTCAAAGTAAACACCTTTAAGAGGTTGTGCTGCTAATTTTGCCTCATTAGGCTCTAGCTGCTTACCCTCTCTCATTTTTTTATAAACCTTATCATGCTGAGGTCCCCACTGCCCAAGCTTTTGCTTAATGAATCTCCATCTACGTGGAGTAATCCATGCTTGTGCATCTGTAGTATTAACATCTTCGTAAGCTTTAGCAATAGACTTGTCTTTTACTGAATCTTTAATTTTTTCAACATATCTTGAAGCAACTTCAACACCATTTACTGTTGCTTGATTAAATATAAGTGCATCTTTACTATCTATTCTAAGCTGCAGTCCATCAGTGTAAGTAGCAGGCATACGCTTAATTAAATCTGCATTGTTTTTATAGTAAGCTGGATCACCTGAGAACATCTTAGTGTATTCAACAGAAGATATGAGCCCATTCATAAAGTAATCACCAGCAAGTCTTGTGTAGTCATTATTGTAGTGTTCAAGCAATTTACTACTTGTTCCCTTGATACCTTGAAGTCTAGTTGCAGTTTCATCAACTCTTTCTCTTATGCTATTTTCAATATGTTTTCTTAGAACTTCTGTTTGTTTAGTACTAAATGTGTCAAACTTATCAGATTCAAATGCTTCTCCATAAAGAAGATCTCTTAATTCTTGAAATTCTGGATCTTTACTATCTTTGTCAAATTGAGGAAATATCTGAGACTTTAATCCATTACCTACTTCAACTATTTTTCCATCAATTACTTTAGAATGGTAGTGAACAGCTTTAGGTATGTTTGGATCTTTATCTTCACGATTAACCCTCTTCATTCTATTGTACTCGTCTGCGAAATACCCAAGAGCTACATCTACAGATTTAGGGTGTACGTAAGTTTTACCGTCTGACCCTACACTTATTTTAGATTTGAAAGAAGGAAGTCCTGTAAACAATATTCTTCTTGATTTGTCAGCAGCAATTATTGTTGGAAAGAATGATTTAGCAGATGCTCCTAAATTATCATTAAGCATCTGAGCCATGTTGGCATTAATCTGATCATTTAAAGTAATTTCTACGTTACCAATACCGTCATTTTTTCCTTTAGATTTGAATGAAGAGTCAAGACCCTGTCCAAACTCATCAAGTCTTTTTTGCATTTTTACTTGCCTAGCCTTTCTGTTTGGCTCATCAAGTGCAAGAAGATATGATATCCAACGAGAGTTGTGTCTACCTTTATCTAGCAATAAGTTTTCTAACTCACTTGGATCTTTTTTCCACTCGTTAATTTTATTAGAAACATAAGTAGGATTTGTTACTGCGTAACCAGTTTTACCTTGGTTAAGCAATACAGACATTTCAGACATGTCTCCTTCATTGTATCCTACAGCATCAGCTAAAACTTTAGTAGATATCTCTCTGTTAAATATGTTCTCTTGATTACCTTCTGAATCTTTAAATTTAAAATCTGGTTTTAATATATCGTTAAGCAAATAATTTAATCTTGAATACTGATCATCAAATATATCTAATGCTTTGTTGTCTCCACCATTAAGTGAAACTACAGTTTGAAAGTCAGTAGCTAATACATCAATTCCTAAAGTTTTATATATTGCTACTAAATCTGCTGCAGATTGACTTAGTGTCATCATCAGATCTTGTCTGTATCCTTCTCTTTCTTTATTTGTTCCTAATAATGCAATATCATTATTGTGAAGCTTTCTGTATTCAATAAATTTTCTTTGAGCCTCTTCTAATTGAGCTCTTTCTTTATCTTTTAATACACCTCTAGTTAAGTACCTTGCATCAAATTGGTTGTACCATTTGTTTGTAATTTGACTTTGTTTGCTATTTGTAGAAGTAGCATTAATTATAGTATAGTTTCCTTTGTCAACCTCTGTTACGTAAAAGTTTATTTTTGTCCCTGTCATTGCTTGAACAAACTGAGTAATTTTGTTTCTAGAGCCAGGATCATTTCTCATTCTATCTAATTTGTACAACAAATCATGCATCCATGGCTTAGTTTCTTTTAAAGCATAAAGCTTATCATACATTACATCAAATATGTCAACAACATTTTCTCCGTATCCATAACCAATCTCATCTGTAAGAACTTTTTTTAGAGTTTCCCATACGTCATCAAATTTAGCAAATGATTCTGTCTGCAAGTATCCCGTAGGAACTGATACAGATTGTCTTTTTGGACTGCCATCTTCATTTCTTAATATATCTCCTGTTGCAGGGTCTATTACTTCTTGATAAATTTGATTCTCAATTTGAGATAAGAATATCTTTGTATTTACAGTTGCTGTTTCTTTAGAATTGGTTTCAAAAGAATCTTGTATGTTCAATCCTCCTCCTTTTTCTTCAGCTGATACTTCACTTACTGGGTTACCTTGAGCGTCAGTAATTCTTTCTCTAACTTTCATACCTAGACCTTCTATGTATGTCATTAAGTTAGCTTTAAACTCTTCCTTATTGGCTTCTACTAATTCTATTCTTTCTAGCAGCTCAGCTTCGTTAGGACGACCCTTAATAGACTCTTTATACGCTAGTATACTTTGATTAATAGAGCTCATTATACGACCTATTTCAAGGTCATTTGGGTCATACTCATTAAAAGATTTTGAAGAAGATCCGTCTATTACAAATCTATACAGAAGATGGTCAGTAACCTCTTCTATTTGTTGTGCAGTAAATTCATTAAGAGCTACTTTGTTTATGTAGTCTTTTGTTATTCCATCAGCTAATGTATAGTAATACATGCCATTGGCTAGATTTTTCTTTAAAATTGGCTCTCCAGTTTTTGGGTCTACTAACCCTATGTCTTTAAGACCATCAGGGTAGCCCTCTTTAAAAGCTTTCTCCCAGTCTCCAAATCTTTCTTTAAAGTCAGGACCTGTTACTTCTGCGTATGAAGTCTCGGCTGCTTGAAGGTCTTTGAATACATTTGCTAATTGTTCGTGCAATTCGGATTGTTTCCCATTTGCCGGATTTTCAACTGTACAGTATTTCATTATATATTAAGTTTTAAAAGTCTAATTTAGTTTGTCCTCCTTTAGAACAATTGATTTTTTCTTTTTCATCAGTAGGGTTAATGTTTTCATCAGTAATAACTTTAGCACTATCAGGAATTTGTCTTGCTCTTGGATTAGATCCTCCAATCATACTTCCATACGTTGGCTCAAATATTATTGGCTTATCAACTTTTAAAGGTAAGTCTTTAGTTTTCTTTTTACTAATTTGAGTATCACTACTTTGTTGGGATTCCTTGTTTGAATCATACTGAAGCTTAGTTGCATACTCTTCTGCCTCCTCCTTACTAAGAGATCCTTGGCCATCAGTGATTAAACCATCCTCAGTAAGTTCCATGACATCATAACCCATTTCTTCATCACCCATTACATCAAAGATTTTCTTTGTAGTAGAGGTTTCATTAGCTGGAGATGTCTCTTCTCCCATTAAAGGAGATATAAGCTTATCATACTTATCGTATATTTCTTGAAACTTGTTTAGGTCATCAAGATTGTTTATCTTATTCTTGTCAACTTTACCATTTGTTAAATAATTTTCAGCGTTATCAATAGCGTCAAGTAATTCATTTTGTTCTTGATCTCTTAACTCTTCTATCTTGGCCTCATTTGTTTCAAAATCATTAGCTGGTGTTGTCCCTTCTAAAGCTGCTAGTTCTGCATTATATTTAGCATCTATTTTCTTTCTTCTTTCTAATATAAAATCTTGAGTTTCTGACATAGAATTAACTTCGCTGTCTATTTTTTCTTGCTTTCTTCTTTTTTCTATATCAGCTTTTTTAGTTTCAACCTTACTAGTTTGTTGTGTTGGTTGAGCAGGAGTTACAGGTGCAGGAGCATATTCTTTTTTTATCTCTTGTACTTTCTGAACATATCTCTCTCTAGATTGTCTCTTTTTTTCTGATACTTCTTCTTTGCTTGCTATGTTAGCTTCTTCAGAAGTATCTATGTCATCTAATCTTTCTATTTCAAAATCTAGTTGATCTCTAGCTTCCTTTAATGATGCCTCTTCAGGTGTCATTTCAGAAATTACTTCTTCTTCTTTAGCTGAAACTGTAGCCTCTTCTAATTTCTTTTTATTAGCATCAAATTCAGACTGCAATTCATTCTTTATCTTATCAAGTTCTTGAACTTCTTGTGCAGTTACTTCCTTTCCGTTTAATCTTACATACTTAGAACCTTCCCAGAAGATACCTTTAAACTTCTTTCTAATAGCTTTGTTTATCTCAGTTAATGATGGGCCAACTTGTTCATCTATATTTGTAGACGAATCACTAGGTAAGCTGTTATTTGAGTCTACAACTGTACCAACAACATTACCTTTAGACTCAGCAACTTCTGTTGGCTTAGATGAAGCTACAGGTGCAAGAGGTGCCATGTATATCTGAACTCTTCTTTTTACTTTTTTATTCTCATCAGGATTACTTGATTGAAATTCATCTTGGCCAACTACAACATTAGTATTTATTATACCATTCTCTATTACAAAATCTCTATATCCAGGATAGTTTTCAGTGTCATTCCACATTTTTATACTGAACTGTCTTTTCTTTTCTTCAACTAAAAATTTAACTAAATCATTTCTTTTACTCTGTCTAGTCTCAGGACTTATGTTGTTTTTTATTCCTCCAAAATACAGATTACCATACTTTAAATACAGTTGAGACTTAAGACCCTCTGTTCTTTCATTAAGGTGTACAAAAGAATTTATTATCTCAGATAGAGTTGGATCTGCACCAAGCATTTTTATTTCAGGACCCATTACATCTTTTATTTTTTCAATCATGTTTGGATCAACTTGAGATAAAGGCAAACTAAGGTCATATTTTTTCTTACCTTTTACTTCCATGGCCACACCAACATCTAAAAGAATGTCAGCTAGTAACTCTGCTTGTTCTCTAGTGTTGTTTTTGTGATTTAATCTAACAGGAAAAGGAGTTCCATCAGCTTTCTTTAATACCAAAAACAAACCGCCTTTATAAGGTACAGGTTTTCCTTCTGCATCTTTTCCAGCACTAAGATTCATTTTTCTAAACTCTTCAGCAATAGTATTCTTTGTTTCATCAAGCTCCATTAACTTTCCATCTATATTGGAAAAT
>Ga0208134_1001575_pt1 | contig 12967 bp, 16 predicted proteins | sample VirMetDEL_Mar_31_FD_184515 | JGI IMG/M metagenome (GOLD analysis project Ga0208134, IMG submission 184515) | Aqueous microbial communities from the Delaware River and Bay under freshwater to marine salinity gradient to study organic matter... | ecosystem: Environmental > Aquatic > Marine >... | reverse complement strand
CCTTACGAGTCTTACCTTGACGATACGCAATCATATCAGCATCTACTGTATGAATAAACGGCATAGGACCTGGTGCTACATCAGATACAGTTCGTACATCACTCCAGTGACCACCAACTCCACCACCATAAACAGATAACCATCTCAACTCAGATGTATGACTAATAAGACCTTCTAGTGTATCTGGAACATAAGTTAGAAAGCATGAGATTGGCATTCCCTTGCCTTGCTTCGATCCATTTGGAGCATTTGATAGTACTGGTGAAGCAAACATGAACCACTTGTTTGAAACATAGTTGTACAATCTTTGTGCTAAATCTTCATCAAGTTCTCCATCGTAATGTGACCAAGCTGTTGCGGCTCTACGATATGCTTCTTGTGGTGATGTCTCATACTCTGTCAAGTAAAAGTCTTTTAACATTCCCAATGCGTATGAGGCAAGGAGGGAGTCTTTATCTTTATCGATCTTTATAGTCATTTCTGTATCCACTTTAATTCAATACGCTAATAGCATATCATTGTTATTATTCGTTAATGAAATCTTCAATCATTGGAAAGATTGCGTGTATCGCACAGCCAATCTCTCTTGCTAATTCCATATGTTCTTTTTGTGTGCCGTTGGCTGATCTCAACTCGACATAGTGAATCCATGATCGAATTGTTCCGTTGGCATACAATTTTGATTTGGTGTTACCTTCTGGTAGAACTGCTCTTGCTTGTTCCTTTGCGATACCATTATCAATAGCCCAGTCATATGCTTCTTTGGCTTTTAGAATCACCTTGAGTTGTTCTTCTTCCCATCGCTCTTTTATATAGTCATTCTCACATTCAACACTATTTTGACGATTCTTCTCGTCTTGCAGTCGTGCATCACGAACTACGAACGTGTCGTCTAATGAACCTGGGTCAGCATATCTCTGACTAAACTCTTGAAATGCAAACGAACGATGACGAAGAAACTGTCTCGCAATATCACGAGTTGTCTCTACTTCGATTGTCGCAGAAGCCATTTCAAAAGGTGACCAGTGCTTGTGTTTGATAAGATAAGCGAGAAGTCGCTCACTTGTTTCTAGATTCATTTGCCCTTTCGGGTTTGATACTTTAGCGCAATATGCTACTAAGTCTTGTACATCTTGCAATCCTTCCACCGAGCCGCTTGCGGGCTGTGTGAAGCCTATGAGTTTCGCTTTCATTAAATTTCCTATGGGTTAACATTTTTTCCAATAGCTTAGTTGCAATTTGCCCTCTAAGCCTCTATAAGTGTTATCGTCTATCATTAACTTTAAATCTGCTTCTGATAGCCCAGATAATATCACATCGTTGATGTCTTTGTCAAGTATCTTTTCAGGCCAGATACAAATATTGTATCCCTTGTCAATACATCTTTCCATTCTCGAAACAATCTCTTTGTTTCTTGGTTCATTGTCGAATACGAACACAGCATTTTCTGTTTGCTCTAGTCCGTTTGCATTTCCATCTGCGCCTGCCATTGCGACAGCGTTGTCCATAAACAAACTGTCTATGGGCCCTTCAATAACGTAGTACTTCTTACCGAAGTTAACTTTGTCTAGACCAAATATCTTAGGCATATTATCGTCTAGCATGATAGTTATATAGCGTAACTCATTATCTCTAAATGCTCTTGCGTTGAATCCAAACATATTACCATTCTTGTCTATGAATGGCATAACGAGCCTTGGGCTATCATGCTCAAGCGTTGGTAACTTGCCTGGCAGAATAGAATTTACCCACTCGTTAAATTTAGGAGCATAGTATAATTTATATTCTTGAGAAGGCGGAATCGCCCTTTTTTGCAAATATTTTTTAACTTTATGGTCGAAATTTAAGGAAGAAACTTTCTTAATCTTGAGCAGTGGTGAGCCCTTCTTTTTGAAGTTGGGTGCTTTCATTACTAGAGTATCGAGTGGTTTGACATCTTCTTTTGGAGGGTTGAAGAGTTCTCGTCTTGCTTTCTTATCGAGTGCTGTGTCGATGATGTATTCGTTGTACAGATTATGATCGACTGCTTTCAGGAAGTTACGCATACCAAGAGATGCGCCACAGTTGTGACAATAATAGATAGCACTATTATCTTTCTCTAGAATCCACCCTCGTGCTTTAGTCTTTGACTTCTGTGAGTCGCCACAGATTGGACATCGACAGTTTGCTCGATATGGTGAGTTCTCTTTAACTGAGTATCTTTCTAGGCGAGTGGATAAAATACCCGCATATTTGAGGTCTGTTGCGTTCATAAATCTCCATTATATAGTGTTACCCGATGACTCTATTATACACTATTTGAGAGATATGTCAAGGGTTTTATCCAATTTGTTCGAGAATATTTGACTCTGATAGTAAGTAGAGAATAGCGGCGGCACCACCAACAACAACCCATTTCCATTGCTCTAACACTCTGATACGCTTAAATATCTCTTCAAGTGTTACGACAGATCGGTCATCATGGTCTCTGAGAAAGTCCATCAATGCTTCGTGATTCTCGTTAGCGAGGTCTTTATGCTCTTGATCTTTCTCTTTAATTCTTTGATGAAGCAGTTCGTCAGATTTTTCAGAGGCTGCCGAAAGTGCGCCAATATCGACTGATGTATCATCTATCTTACTTTGATGTACTGCGAGAATTTGTGAGATGCCATTAGACGCATCAGCAATCTTATCGATAGCATCATCGACTTTACCGAGTAACCCTTGAATGTGTGATACATCTTTTTTCAAAATTGCCACATCAGTTTTTACAGCATTTAAACCGTTTTCTTCTGCCATTTTTCTATTAAACCTTTATTGAGCGTCTGAATCCCTTGAAGGACTTGTTTTTCTTCTTATATTTTTCTGCGGCTGATGGACTTACTACCGTCTCACCAGATCCTGCGCCAGCAACATTTGCTGTACTATTTGCAGGCACATCTTCATCAAATAAGTTTTCAAACAGTTCGTCAATATCCGTAGTTTGGAGTTTGACAGTCTCAATATACTGCTTTAGTTTTTCTTCGAGAGTAACTTCATCAAAAGACTCGGCAAGTTCAATGCCGCCCTTTTCTATACTCTGTTGCTCTTTAATGAGATATAAGGCAGCCGCATAAGAGCCAATGCGTGATTTACCGCCAGGTATTTTTTCTAGTAGTCGTTTTAACTTCATAATCATGATATCAAAGAGCCCAAAGGCATCCTTTTGATCTCGTTTAGTAAAGTCTTTTCTCTTGATGAGTTGGTTACCCTTCTCGTCAATAATTCCGAGTTTATACGCATCCCATTTATTGAAGGGAGTACTGAGCCTCTTAATAAAATTAAAGACTAAAAATAAATCAACTATCATAATTTCCTTAACTCGTCTACTATCGTTTGGTCTAATGGTATTTCGGACGTAATGATTCTAGTATCACTATACTCTATAACATCAGGCATATAGCCCAACATGATTACAAATGGCTTCAGACACTTATGATACTCTGCTAGTCTAAAGAAAAGCATCGTTGTAGCACCTGCGCCAAAGCAATTATAGATCACAGTTAAGTGATTGAGTATTAACCTTACTTTAAGATCATCGTCTTCTTCATATCGCTTAAACAATCTCTTGAGATGTTGAAATCTCCTTAGATCGTCATAGAACTCTTCTGATGAGGCAGCCATTCGTATATCATAATACTTAGCCGCAAACAACAGAAAACTTTCTTCATCAAGTTTCATCATTATTCACCTTTAGTTATTATACCAGAGAGCAATTAATGCTCTCCAGTATATTTATAACCAAAATAATGATGTGCTATTATGTTACAGTAAGTGTCTTAACAGTCGAAGTTACTGTGTCAGCTAAGGCACTAGTTAGTACTGCACGATACTTGAAGCCATTCTTCGAGGTATCTGCGATTGCAACAGGCAATGTAACTTCACTACCGCCAGCAGTACTGTTGACCGCTGATCCGATATTTGCGAATGTTGTGCCACCATCAGTAGACTCTTGCAATTGACAAGCAACAACTCCACTATCAGTACAAGCCACAGTGATTGCGAAGTTAGCGTTACCGTTACCGCTAACGCCGTGATCGTATGATACGTCAGCTAAAGCGGCACCAATTGTAATCAACGTAGCACCACTTGATACTGTACTATCGTCTTGACCATCAATACCATCGGTTGCGCCAGTAACTGTACCAGTAGCGTCACCCATTGCAATTAACAATTCAGCTTGTGAACGGAAAGTAGCGTGATCGACTTTAACAGTTGTGCCTGCGTTTACAGAACCAATTTTAGCATTACCTGTAGCCGCTACTGTAATAATTGAAGCGCCTTCAAGTGTAGTTAAAGTTGCATTAGTTGGGCCAGACGTTGCACCTACAAGATAAGTTCCTGCGGCAAGTGTGCCTTCGTTACCAGATGCGGCAGCCGAAAGAACAACTTTATCACCAACAGCGAGGTCAGTGTTTGAAGTGAAAGATAGTACACCTGCAGTGTTAGTAATCTCAACATTAGCTAAAGCAACTAAAGTGCCATCATAGATAGCTTTGTTGTTAAAGCGATACCAACCAGGTGTTTGAAAACCCTTTGCTCTGTTGCCAGCAACTGCGGCTTCTACAGAATCGACAAAGAAGATGTCGCTAGGCACTACTTGGAAAGAGTGCAATGTAGCACCACTAGCGGCTACGCCAGTAATATTTACTCTACCAACATCACCATTCGCAAGAGCGTTAGCTTTCGTGTCATATAATTTAAACTGATCGCTGTCAATAGTACCTACAAAGTAACTAGTGCCGTCAGAGAAGTTAGTCGGATCTGCTCCACCTGCTCCCTTACTATACTTAATTTTATCGCCAGTTTTAAGACCATGCTCTGCACGTTTAATAGCATCAGTTCCTGCATCAATGCTTGCGGTCGCTGTTAAATCAACGAATGTTGTTTGAGTTAGCCATGTTGGTGCTGAGGCTAACTCGTCTTTATTTCCCCATAAACTCATTGTGTTTCTCCTGTTATTTCTAAATGAATATTGTTATATTTATAATTAAGACTCTTTTGACTCTGATTCCTCAGAGTATTCTTTAATAGTTTTCAGTGTTTGTAGCATACTTCTATATGACTTTGACATACCGTCAACTAACTTTTTCTTAGTTGCTGGCTTTCTGAAACTATTATACTTGTCTAAAGCAATCTTGATTATGTTAGCAGGGACTTTTTGTTTCTTGCCGTCTGCGAAAACAATATCCAGATTTCCTTTTACGTCAGCCGCTTTACGCAATTGAACAATGATGTTCATTTTAGCTGATTCTTTGTCACCCTTTGTTGCGACAAAATCGTCTGCATCAGCAGGGTCAATTTTTCTTTCTTCTAGTTTTTCAAGATCAGATGCTTCAAACAACTTAGCCGCTTGCTTCAAACTGATTGTCTTGATGTCACCGAATTGATTCTTGGTGCGTACCATTACTTTACGACCACTTTTATCTAATTCAATGGAATACTTCTTGTTATCTTTGCCTTGAACGCCAGTCAACAACTTCTCTTCAAGATCAACAGACTCTAGTTTAACGCCTTCAAGAGAACGGAAGAACTTCAGCTTAACACCTCTAGTCTCAAACTTAGCCTTTTCAATACTGCCGTCAGACGACTCTTGAGTCAATGGATAGAAGATTCCTTTAGCGATATTAACTTTCACAAGTGGAAAGATGTCGCCAGCAATACTGATTTTTGTAGTATATCTGAATACAGTTTCACCAGACTTTACATTAGCGCCTTTAACAAACTTCTTATCTTCAGCATTTAGAGCGAATAGTACCATTGCGTGTACGCCCTTGCCATCGCCCATTACAGCAACTTCTTTATAGCCTTTCTTACGACCATATGTTAGTGCTTGATCTTCACCCCAATTAGGAGTCTTATCTGTGAACTGTTGATATTTCTCATCAAGTTCTACAGACTCTTTGATAAACTTAACTGGGAATAAAGCAGAGCCACCAGTCTTAGGATCAATCTGCATAGCAAATGGCTGTCCTTTGATCTTAGTCTTGTAATCTTTATGAACTTTAGCAAAGTTTGCCTTAGTCATTTCGATTTCGCCCTTCTTATTCAACTTACCTCTAACTTCTGCTAAGTCGTTCTTACCCATCAAAGCATCGTGATTATTAGTTGCGTACTCGTTGGCTTCTTCTTCTTTCTCACTTTCGTATACTTTCTTACCATCTTTGTCGTATACGCAGAACATATTAGTTTCTTTGTTGAATCTAACATGATCAGTGGGATTCATCTCTTCAGAGAAGAAGCCTTCAGGCTTTCCCAAATCAACACTCTCTACCTTAAAGCCCTTTTTCTTTGCATCAGCGATACGCATTATAGCGTTTGCGCCTGATTTTGGATCAGGAAACTTGTTTGGATTTTTAGGTGCTTTACTATAACCAATAATTTTATCAGTCTTTGGATTATTATTTCCACGCACATTTGCTTTAGCAATATGAACAAGATCATTATCACCAAATTTAGCTTCTGAAACATTGTCTACTTGCTCATCGTAATGCTTTGCATCTTGCGCCGCTTTTTTAGCAGTAGAAGACTTGACAAATCGCTCTTTAGATCGGATTTGATCAGAAATTCTATGAGCAATATCATCCAGTCTATCTTCTTCTTCCTCACTGTCTGCATTATAGCGTTGATGTTTAGCTAGATTAAGTTTACTACGCAAAGCCTTTAATGTGTTATAACCAGCTCTCTCTCGATCCTCTAAACTACTGATTGCTCCGCCAGCAGAGGTATCTTGCTTCCGATGACCTAAACTACCTATGATTTCTTGAAGGTCTTCGGAGACATCTTTCTTAGCTATTGCTTTAGAGATTGCTTGTCTACGTTTGTGAAGATATTCATCAGAATCGTCTTCATCACCATCGTTGTCGATGTCTTTGTCTTTACGATCTTTGAACTTCTTCTTAGCGGCTTTGGGATCTGCTTTATCAAGCCCTTCACCATCGTCAGACTTGTCATTAGTATAGTCTTCGACTCGATATTTCTTACCTGAAACGATAAACTCGTCATCACCATTGTCTCTTGCGGCACTTAGTGCTTTAGTGAATGCATTGCCTTCATCAACTTTTTTACCTTCTTCCAAAGATTGCTCTGGAATAGCGGCTTCAGCAGATGGTGCTTCTGGTGCAGGGGCCTCTTGAGCAACATCATAGTTACCCAATTGCGAATTCACAGTCTTTGTGAACGCATCCATATACCCTGATGGTAATGGCGAGATGTCTTCTGGTTTCTTAAACATTTTCTAATTCTCCTAGAATTTAATTGTTATTACTATTTATTAATCGTCAACTTTTGCGCCTGCTCTCCATTGATAGCAGGACCAATACTTTGCTTTCCACTTAGGACCAGGATCTACGTCACAACCGTGTCTCGCTCTAAAACTTTTTCTTGCGCCAGCATCATCTCGATTGATTCCCATATTAGGATCACCGAAAGTCACTTTAACAATGTTACCCTTATCATTCTTAACATATACACCAAACTTCTTCTTTGAACCAGTAGGCAGACGAAATGGATCGTTAAGTTTTACTTCACGACCCTGATACTCTGCTTTCTCTACGACTACATCGTATTCAAGTTCTTCGATCTGAGTGTATTGCTTGAATCTATGCATCTTCAAACGCCGTCTCAAACTGTTCGTCAAGATCATCTTGTGCTTCAGAAGCCATATAATCTCTTACAGAATCAAGATAGTCTACTGCTTTTGTGATCTTTCCTTGAGCCCACTCTGGAAGATTATCTTCGTCATCGAGCAGATTCATCAAGTCTTCAGCGGCAGACATGACAGTACGAAGTTGACCCTTAGCCATTTCACCTTCGTTGTCATACTCGTTCGGGTCTTTAGCTTCAGCAATAAAGTTAACAAAATCTTTCATAGTTTTTATCCTACTTTAAATTTTTCAACGAGAACATACCCGATGTTGACTCTGGTGTCTCTACTTTTTTAGGTGCTTCTTTCTTTGGAGAAGCCTTTTTCTTAGTAGTAGTTTTCTTTTTAGTTGCTTTTTTCTCTTCAACTTTCTTTTTCTTAAAAATTCCCATTACATTCTCCTTATGTATTAATTCCTACGCTGTATTGTGTCTTACCGTCAACTCGTGATGCAGTAAGAATGCTCTTACGATTATCTTCTTCACTCACATATGATACATGAACCCAGCCACTATCTGGAATACCTGGTGTGTAGAACTCTAGAATCAACTGGTCAAAATCACAGTTCTCTACGATCCATTCTGCTACATCACCATTTGCTACACCCGGTACTTCGATGTCTGCGGCTTGTCCTTTACAGTGTTGTGATTTAGAACTACCACCAACAGCTTCGTTCAACTCAGGTCCTCTGTAACCACTATTGATTACTGTGGGGCCGAAGTGTTCTCGAACAGGTTGTACAACCTTCTCGAATAAAATCTTTGCGGCTTCTAGATGCTCACCTTTTGGTGTGTTATCTAAGCCCTTTCTCTCAGCAGTTTGGCTTTTTGTAAACTCAGCCAACGAAAAATTCTTACTCAGTTTCATAATATGACCTCAATTTTGTCCATGTTTTTTAAATTTAACTTTAGGAAATGCTAGTGTTGCTTGCATAACTTCGTCTTTAGTAGCATCGAATTGAATAGCATCTATCTCTTTTACTTTCGTATTCTTTGCGGCTAGCCAACGATGATTACCATCAATAACATATCCATCTTTACTTATCAGTATCGCTTTCTTTTTCATATCGGGGTCGTTTACGACTCTACCAATAGACTGCAATATTCCCTGTGTTGAAAACTGCTTCTGTATAGCTTTCAAACTACTAGTCTTTGCTTTTACCTGTTTAGAGCGTATGCCAGCTTTCTTCATATGAGCCATGTAAGCATCATAATCTTTTTTAGAAATCTGTGGCATCTTTGATCGTAGTATTCCGTCTGTCTCATCGGGAGTCGGCATACCTACGACAAATTCTCTAAATCGCATCATACATTAAAAACCCTAGATGATGTACCAAAGTTCTTCTTACGCATGATAGTCTTGTTGACAACTTCAAACTCATCTTTCTTCTTGTCATAATTGATTACAACAGGTAGATTAAGATCACTTTGCATATCTTTGATCACAGCTTCGCTATCTGGATTCTGGCGAATGTTCTTTGCTTTGTTCTTAGCAATCTTCTTAAACAGTCTCTGTAACTCAGCAATTGTGATAGCAGGCTTGTTTCGTGCATCATTCATACGATCAGCGAAGTGTCGTGTAAACTCTACATCAACATCAAACTTGGCTAGTAAACGATCAGCAAACTTCTCAAGATCGTTTAATTGCTTCTGTGTTACTTCTTCTGCGAATGTCTTAAATCGTTTCATTTTTTGATACCACGTTGCTTCTTCTGTTGAGCAATCCACTTCTTAGACTGTGGAGTCTTTGCAGGAGTCTTAATCCATGCGCCCATCTTTCTATAAGCATTCATGACATTAGCTTGATAATCAGCACCTGTGCTATTATCTACAACAATAAACTTCTCTTTGTAGTATGCTTGGAACTTACCAATGTTGTTCTGTACTGCTTTCCACATCTTCTCTACATCAGCATCAGGCAATGTACGCTTACGATCTCTGTTTCTCTGTAGTGCAGTCTCAAGATCAGTGTTAACGAAGATCATACCAGTTTCGTAACCAATACGCTTCAACTCATCTGATTGCTTTTTAATCTTATCGAAGTCTTTACCAGTACCATCAACGATGATTCCTAGACGACCATTCAATGCTAGTTTTTGTTTTAACTTAGTCAATGCTTTCGCTTTACCACGAACTGCTTGACCTGCAGGGCTGAAGATATCTTCTGGAGTAGTATCTAGTCCAATCTTCTTCAACTGAGTCTCGAACGCATCGTCAGAGTTGATCAGTTTCAAACCAAATGTAGTCAATGCTGTTTTACCAACAATGAAAGACTTACCAGAACCAGGACCACCTGCTAAAAATACAGCCTTAAAGATGCCTGGGTCATTAACACCCGCTTGAAGATCAATCTGTTCTGCGAAGTTAGACTCGAACATTTCATCTAGACTTACTTCTTCTCCACGAACTTTCTTAGCAAGGTCAGCATCTGCTTTACCCCAAGTACCCGAAGACTTAGTTACGAATGAGTTTACTCGTGCTAGACCCCATTGCTGTGGATTAGTGCCTGGTCTGTGACCAGTTCTCCAAGCGGCTACACCACGATCATAAACTTTCTTCAAAATACCATATGGCATTCCAGACTTCTCTGCTTTGTCCTTTAACGACTTAGTAGCATCTTCATCTAGCTGTACAGACTCGCCATACATATCTTTGAACTTCTTGGTGTGTTTAGACATCTTTGTCTCCGCTTCTGCATCACCCGGTGCTGGCTTGTAAGCCGCAGGGTTATCATCATCCATTTTAGCACCTTTCTTGAAGTGTGCATCTCGTTTTGACTTAGTTGACTTTGCTAGCCCAGAATAATACTTAGCAGGCTGTGTGCCTTCTTTATCTTTGATGTCTGAGTCTTGTCTTGCTTCGAACATTGCTTCGAATGCTTCATTTATGCTTTGACCCGGTGTATCTTTCTTATACGCTTTAGCTGTCTCGTGTGGATGCAAAGGTGCTTCCTCTGCTTTCAACGGAAACTCTTTAACGAACATCTTCTCTAGCTGTCTGCCGTCTACGTTTCTGTATATCTTAGCTATCTTACTTGCGTACCAACTAATGTCATGTGAGCCTTTATCTTTATTGAAAGCTTGTATCATATCTTTCATTGCGGCTTTATAGTCTTTGCTTCTGATTCTAGAAAGAATGTCAAACTTCAATGCACCGAATGGAGCGAATCTCTTCTCGTATAGATCAGCATCTTCTTCTATTGTATTCTTGCCACCAGACATGAAAGAGTTAACACGAGCAAATGCCCACTGTTCAGCAGTAGCTTGGTCGTTCTCTTGATAAGAGTCTAATCCTCTCTGATATACTTGTTCTAGAATTTCAAGTGCGATACCAGACTTTTCAGCTTTCTCATAAAGAGCAGTTTCTCTTTTAGTTTCATCAAGAGTAATAGAATCATTGATGTCGTTTGTTACTTGCTCAATAAATGCAACTAAAGACTCATCAGTATCAAAATCTTCGCAGGCTCTTTGCGCTTTTAGCATTGCTTTGTCTGCTTCAGTTTCACCGTCTTTTGGTGCATTTCGGAATGCTTTGAATCGTCTGTCTAGTAATAGTTTACCATCTTTCTTACTATACATTTGATGGAAGCGTTTTTTCTTTGGCATTTCCTCAATACTTGGAGTTTCTGTATGCGTCCCACAAGAACTTTCTAAAAATGTTTCGAACTCATCGTCAAAGTTAAACGACTCTTTGTTTAGATTTGATAGTCTAGTGAGTTCATTCTTACGCACTTGAGGAAGAAGTCTCTTAGCGATCTTCTCAATAGCACCTCTTTTCTTATCGACCTTCTTATCTATTTGCATCTTCTCAGCAGGATTTAGGGTATCATAGACTGCGCCCTTCTTACCCGCTACTTTCTTGCGGATGATTTTAATGGCTGCCTTTCTAGCACGTTGCTTGAGTTTGCCCATGCTTGCTTTCTTTTTCGCCATTCTTTTCTTAGCGGCCGCAATCTTACCCTTGTACTTACGCATAGTAAGTGAGCGTTGTCTGCGTTGTTGTATGGTCATCGCTTCGTCTAGTTCAATAGATTCCATCATCTCAGCAATCTTCATACCACCACGAACCATGTCATAGATGTCCTGTGCATCACCCTTGAGTTTTCTTGGGAGGCCGGACTTGAACTGATCGAACTTACCACTTGCGGCTGCCACTCTCATCTTAGATGCTGACATACCCGAAACATCATCAGCGTCTGGATCTCTATCGCCTGCTGATACAACTTCGATGTTGTCAAATGTGTAGTCTTTGCCGTTGTACTTGTTTAATAGTGTGTCGAAATCTTTAACACGATCAGAACCAACAACCAGAATAAGTTTACTGAACTTAGATTCTAGTTCTTTCATTACTTGAATGATAGTCTTAGATCGTGATTTTTGAACTAACTTGTTACCAAATGCTTTCTTAGCCAGCATGATCTTGTCGTCATACTCTAATGGATTCTTCTTAGCATCTTGGGAATGTGTGATAAACAGTAGAGGAGTTGCTGAGTTTTGTTTAGCAACTGTCTTGATCTTGTTGACCAACTTTTCGTGACCAACAGTAATAGGATTCATGCGACCCCAACCGATAACAACAGTCTTGTCTACTGCTTCATCTAGTTTGGGATTGATCTCAATAGCGTTTTTATTGAGAATCTCGTCTTTTTCTTTTTTTGACAACTTCTTGTCATCAGCGACCTTCTTTTCGAGGTCGTCATTCTTCTCGTCTGTCATATTTCCTCTTATCGTAGGTTTGCCTAAGCCTTACTACAAAATGGTTATTATGTCTTTATTTATATATTTTTAACTTCCTGTCATTACCCAACTATGGAATCGACTACATATCCTACGATCTTCGTATTCAGCAAATTCTTCTGACGAGGAAACTGTTTCAATCATTTTGGCTTTGGTAAGACTATTAGAAACTGACACTCCTATTTCACTACAGAATGCTGATATTTCAGCCTTAGTAAGTGCATTGAAATCCATGCTATCGTCTCTGATTTCTTGCAGTTTTAAACGCTCAACGGGGCCCATATCAATCTTCTTTCCTAAAGATAGTTAGTAGACCATATACAACACCCGCCATTGCGAATAATTGTGCTAGATCACCAAAGAGAATCACTGCACCACAAAATGCAACCATAGAAACACCATCTAAAGTTGAACGCTCTTTCATTCTTGATTTTAACCAATTCATATATTTCTCCTTATTTTTGCCAGCCTTTAATAATTTCAGGCGAAAAGTTTGCTCTTGAAAACTGCATTCTATCTACAATCTTAACAGCACCTTTGCCAACTTTATCGATAGCAACAAAGCCTTC
>Ga0208134_1001574_pt1 | contig 12967 bp, 6 predicted proteins | sample VirMetDEL_Mar_31_FD_184515 | JGI IMG/M metagenome (GOLD analysis project Ga0208134, IMG submission 184515) | Aqueous microbial communities from the Delaware River and Bay under freshwater to marine salinity gradient to study organic matter... | ecosystem: Environmental > Aquatic > Marine >... | reverse complement strand
AACCTCTGCTTTTTTGAGATATACTTTTTAATATAGTAGAATTATCTATAACTTTATAATTCATACCTGCAAGATTTTTAAATCTATTTAAATCTGGGTCTTTAACAACTCCATATTTATCTGGTTGCTCTTTATTTATTTCTATAGTATTAGCAATATTATCTACAGCAACTGGTAAGAAAGCAGTTTTAGTAATATGATTTGCTCCTATAACAAAATTATTCCAATAAGTTTCAGCGTTATCTGTAGTAGAATCCCAACCTTCTAAATCATATAGCTCTCCATTTGCACCTTCTACTTGCCCGTTTCTAGTAAACACGTCCTGAACAGCATCAAATAAAATAGTTGTATCAATAAATGGAGCTACAAAATTACCATATGCAGTTGATGCAGCTTTAAAAAATCTATCTTCAAATTCAGCTTCTGTCATTTTATCAGTGTTTAAATATTCTAACATTGGACTTAAAACAACATCATTAATAGGAGCAGAAGGGTCGGTATATTTTGTATCTGCAAATAATAACTTACCAGATTTATCTTGTACATCATATAACCAATTATTACCATGATAATTTTGTTTAAATATATTTTTTATATGACCATCTTCTTCTTTAGAAACTCCTGTGTGATACAAACTAGAACCAGCAACAATTAAATTACCAGTTTGACCTACGGTTATTTGTGCTGATAATCTTCTCCATCCTCTTTGTTTTAAAACATCGTTCCCGCTTTTAATTTCATTAATAGCTTGTTTGTAATTATGAAAAGTATTTCTAAATCTTTCAGCATGGAACGCAAAGTAGTTACCAAATGGACTATATCTTAATAATTTAAAACCACTAGGAATCATATCATATGTAGGCATAGTGTTTCTAGTTATTCTAGCTGCTTCAAGTTTTAATTTTTCTATTTGCTCTTTAGGATATGCTTTCTTTAAAAAACTTAATTCATTTTCATAAACAGCTATTTTCCACAAATCATCTTCTGCAACATATGCTTTTTCTACTTGTCTTCCTAAATAATTTAATCCTGTTTTTGAAGCTATTTTGTCTATGAAAGTACCTGTAACATTATTTTGTGATTCTGATATTAATCTTTTTATATCACCTAGTTTAGCATTCTGATTAGTTATACCTAGTCTTAAATACTCATTGTACAAATCATTTACTGCTTTATTGTCTGTAGGTTTTACAGCACTCCAAGCAGTCTGTACAGCTTTATAAGTTTTTTTAGAAAAAGGATTTAAACCATTTGATAACATTATAATACCACTACTTTGTAAGTTTCTTTCGTGTGTTATATTATTACCTACAGTTTTACTAGCTTGAGCAAAACCTTTTGCAGAGTATAAAAATTTTAAAGCGTCATATGCAAAACCTTGTCTTTCTGAAAGAGGTACTATAAAATTAGAAGCCATTTCTCTAGTAGTCCACATGCCATCCAAAGCACCGTATCTTTTACCTTTAAGCTGCGTATCAAATTGACCAAAAGGACCATCTGCTTCTTTATAAAAATATTTACCTTTTAAACCTAACTCTCTGAAATCAGAAAGAGTTTGTTGTTTACTAATAAACTGACTTACATCAGCCATAGTATTAAATATTCTACTACTTGCTTGAGTTTCTACACCTAATAAATTTTCTATTTCTTTTGCAATCTTTTGTCTTTCAGCAAAAACAACATCACCAGACTTAGCTGTTTTAACATTATCTATGAAGCTAAAAAAATCATCGCTATATTTTGCAGTCTTTAATATAACATTGACTTGACCGATAGCCATCTGTTCTAAATCTTCTGGACTTTTGTTTTTATTTTTTGCGTTCTTTTTTAGTTGATTAGATATAAAAACAACAGCTTCATCAAATACTTCTTGACTTGGTTTATAGTTAGGGTTACTAAATTTTAAATAAGACTTTCTTAAGTATGAACCATATCCATCTATTATTTCTTTCTTTAAATCATCACTAACATATTTACCACCTAATAGTATTTTACTTAAAGAATTTATTTGATTTCTACTCTCGTCTACTAAATCTTTAAGTTCTACTGGTAAATCTTCTGGAGTAAACTTACTTTTACTAGCTTGTTGTTTTATAAATTCATCATATTCTTTTTTACTAAATACTGATTGTACTAACTTATTAATATCTTTATCAGGTTTTGTAAGATAAACTTCTATAATTTCATTTATATCATCTTCAGTATACTTACCGGTCTTAACTAATTTTTTAACTGTATTATCTATTTGAGTTTTTAATTGTACTCCAAGATTTTGATATGCAATTGCAGCATTCTTATTTAAATTTAAAGTAGAAAACATTTGAGGAGTTTGTAATCCTCTAGACTTTGTAATTAAATTAAATAAATTAGCTGCTCCTCTTTTAAAAGAGTTTTGACTAAACTGCCAACTTGTACCTTCAGCTATCTTATTGTTTAATTTTATTTCTTGTTCTTCTATAGTATCTTTAATTGTTTCAGGTTTCTTTCTAGCTTTAGGACTATTAGTACTTGCATCTTCTATAATTAATGCAGCTTGTTTTTTCTGTTCAGGTGTACCATTATTTTTGATATCTTTAAAATAATTAAACATATCTTTACTACTTCTAAAAGCTTTACCACCTGCCCAAATTACTCCTCCAATAGCTCCGGCAAGAAAAATACTATCAAACAATACAGCTATTCTGTTTTCTCCTTCAGTTTTATCAGGGCTTGAAGTGACATAATTTAAAACACTTTGCAATTTTTCTTTATCTTTACCTACTGCATTTCCTAAAACTTGTCCCATGAAAGCATGTTCTGGAGTTACAACTAATTGGTCTGTAGCTGCAGTAGCTCCATAAAGTTGTAATCCTGATGTAATCTTAGGCTTACGTTCTAAAAGTTTTTTTCCAAATTTTGTAGCTTGTGTACCAGCTTTTAAAGTTTTTAAAGCTCCTGTAAATGGAATCATATACCCACCTACGCCTCTAGCAAGACCACCTGCTATACTTTCTTGAGGTACTACCCTTGTAGTTTTAAATTCTTCTTTAGATTTACCGGGAGTAGGTGTCCTAACTGTTTCTAACTTGTCAGCACCTATAACCATTTCTTTAGTTAAAGTTCCTAAGTCAGCTATAGTTTGTCCAACAGGACCTTTAGCTTTTCCAAGTGTTGCAAAGTCTAATGCAGTTCCTACTACGTCTTGTGTATCACCCGCTATTCCTTCTATAATTGAAGGCTTACCAAAACTACTAGGATTCATACTATATTTTAATAAAGCTAAGTTTTTTAAAACATTAGAACCGCTAGTAGGAATTTTAGGAGAACCTACTTTTTTATATGTATCTGAAATAGATTTTACAAATTGAGTATTGAAAGGACTTTCTTTTAATTCTTTTTCTTTTCTAATATCTGTTGCAGATTTAGTTTTTAAATCAAAAGAACTATACCACTCATCATAGTTTTTATATTTGTTTCTTATTTGTTTTGAAGATTTAGAATAAGCAGGATTATTAGAATAATAAAGTTCCATTAATAATTCTTCATCATCTAAACTTAATAAAAAATCATTAGGATTATTATTATAAATATCTTGTCTTAATACTTTAATGTCTTTAACAGCCATGTAAAATCCTGTTATAGTGAGTCTGTGCTAATATTATATTCTGTTAATTCTTCAGGGTCTACATCATATTTTCCTGTTGATGGATTTATTATTAATGTGTCTAATAAAAATGCAGAATCATCTAAAATATGTTTAGTGTTTATAACACGAAAAAGGCTTAATTTAGATGAAGGTAGAATAGGGTCTAACCCTGCTCTTTCTCTTTTTAAATTTGCATTTACATACCATTTATCCATTTCATCTTTTCCTGCTTCTGTACGTAAAGTGTCTAGAAATAAACTTACTCTATCTTCTTGATATCCATCTACAAAAGACTGTACTTTATCTGTTGTACCCAATTCTTTTTCAATAATATTGTCTATTGTTTTTTCTTTGTATTCTTTAACTTTTTCATTGTAATCGTCTTCAGACATTTTTCCACTATCAAATTGTCTTCTATCTTCTCTAAGTTCAGATATGTATTCTATATTATCTTCAATAGCTAAGTTTATTTCATCTGACCTAGTTATATTATAACCAGATGTTTGTCTAGCTTGTATATCTTTAGCACTTCCTTTTGTGTAAGCTTTATCTACAGTTGCTTTCCACTGTTGATATGGCTGACTATTTTCATACATAGACCTAGTTTGATTTTTTTGTCTTTCAGGTTTACTACTTAAAAAATCAGGGTCTTTGTATTTTATAGTATCATATTTTCTTATTTTATTTTGTTCATTTTCTAAGAGTTGAACACTTGTAAAAATGTTTAAAATTTCATACGAATTATTTTTATCTCCATACTCTTCGTTTTGATTAAATAAATCTAAAGCTAATTTCTGTCCTTGTATGGATAACTTTTTAAAATCTTCTGTATTTCTAAATTCAAAATCATTGTAAATTTCACCAGTCTCATACATTTTTTTTGTTAGTCCACTTAGAGGTCTAACAATATTATCTTTAAACTTTTTAGTACCTTCTAAAGTAGAACCAAAAGTATCTTTTGTCTCAGGGTCTTTAGCAAATATTTGTGGAGTATAATTACCTAGTAAATAACCTTCTCTTTCTAAAAGAATATTATTCTGTGCTTTTTTAGAAGCATCATATTTTTCTTTTAACTTAGCAGTTCTTTTCTTACCAAAAAAATTCCACTGTCTTAATAGACTTCTTTCTTCTGGTCTTTTAGCATACTCAATAGCGTGTTTTGTAAGCTCTCTATTATTTTTATTATACTCATCAAATGTTAAAATGTTCTGGTCTATCTGGTCAAACTTGTTTTTGTGTTGTGGTAGTAATACTTGATTAATATAATCTCTTTTCCAATCTTGTTTTACTTTATACATAGGACTATTTCTATCTTCAAATTCATCAGGGTTAAATGTCCAATCAGGATTTTCTTTTAACATGTCTGAATTTTCGTGAGTCTTAGGATTTTTAAACATTGACTCTGCTTGAGCATCAAAGAATCTTTCTGCTCCTTGCTCATTAATTAATTTATCATTATCTAAAACTTTACCTCTTCTTTTCCACAACTCTTGATTTCTTCCAGTTTTTACAACTTCATCATTTTTAATGTTTGTTATATTTTCAGCCATTACATTATCTTTTCTATCAACAAATCTTTTTAAAACATCAAGAGTAAAATAAGCTGCCATTCCTTTTAAAGCATCACTATCCACAGGAGAATCTTCACTAACTTTATCTAATATATTTCTTGATATATCATAGTATTGTTCTTTTAACATTCTAGCCATTATTCTTCTCCTCTACTTAATATACTTTTTATTTCAGGTCCTTGCTCTTTAACTCTTTCTAACAAATTTTGAGGGATTGCATTTTCATTTATTTTTGTATCTACTGTATCTTTTTTAATTTTTTCTAAAGGACTAAGTTCTTGCATATCATCTTCATCATCAAACTCATCCATATCATCGCCTTCAATATTATATTTAATATCTGCTTCTTCTCCTATAGCCATTATTAAATACATAACTGGTTCTGCTAATAACATTAAAGTATCTATACTTATAACACCTTGTACAAATTTACTATATAAAACTGCCATAGAAATATCTCCTACAGGCAATCCTCCAGCTAAAGCAGAAACAATATTTTTAATAGCTTCTGGCTGTAATAAATCTTCTACAACATTTTCTAATGCTTCATTTGGATTTGTTATATCAGGCGGAGTTTCCCAAGGATAAGGAGTATCAGGATTATTAGTTAAAGACTGTCCCGGAATAGGAGAACCTTGGTTTTTTATATTTACTAACTCATCTAAATTTTCTTGACTTGATTCTGATTCTGCTCTTATTTTAGGATTATCATTTTCTATAATTTCATCTATAGTAAATCCAGCATCAAGAGCATCTAGTACTGCTTCTTTTGCTGCATCACTAACATTTCCTTTTACAAATAATTTAGGATTTCTTTTTGGATTAACCATACATTTCTCCTGTTACAGGTAAATTAGTAGGAGTACCTATAGTGTCTTGACTATATAAAGCAGCGTTCATCATATAATTAGGGTCTCCAGTACCGTATGTAGGGTTATTATAAGCACTTGCTATATCTATATTACTTTCTGATGCCCAAACTTGTAAAGGAGTTAAAGGAGTTTTACCCTCTAAATATAAAGAATCTGATTGTCCTCTAGGGTCTTCACTAAAATACCTACTTGTTACTGCTGCACTAGCTAAATTAAATCCTTGATTAATTGCAGCAGATTTCATTATCTCTCCAGTTGTAGATGCTGTAGATATTTGCTCACCTACGTTAGTGTTTAAAGCACCAGAAGCATCAGCAGTAATATTACCATAAACAGCTTTACCTGTATCTGTGTCTATAATTTTACCAGTTCCAATAGTTCCTAGTTCACCAGCTTTAACTTCTGCAAGTGTTTGTCCAGATAAATCTTTTGTAAAATAACTATCTCCTTGAAAAGTTTTTGAAGTATCAACTACAAACTTACCACCAACTTCTTTATAACCCATTCTAGTAGCTTTATCTGTAATGCCTAGTAAATCAGTTGCACCACCTGCTACACTTCCTATAGCTTTACCTGCTGCACCAAAAGGTTTAGCAGCAGTTTTAGCAAGAAAGTTTCCTGTTTGTGTTAAAAATTTTCCAATTCCAGGATTCATTGCAGCACCACTACCAAATAATGTACCACCTAAAACTTTTTGACTAGCTCCAACCATCCAACTACCAAATTGAGTAGTAGCTAGTTTTCCACCAAAAGCCCCGATGGCTGCACCTCCCGTGACTACAACAGCAGCAGCAATTGCTAAAGCTTTAAGAATTTTACTAGAGCCAATTTTCTTAACTACTTTCTTAACTCCTCCAACTACTTTCTTAACTACTTTTTTAATTCCTCCAACAACTTTTTTAAAAGCTTTTTTTATTGAACTAAATAATCCCATTTTAATTTTCTCCTTTTAACCTGCTAAATCACCAGATAATATTTTTACCAAATCTTTTAAACTTGTCAATGCTGTAGAATATTTACTTGGGTCAGAAGCTACCGCAGTATTTACTAATTGTGAAATTCTATTTAATTCATTTTCACCAGCTCTAAAGTCATAATCAGCTTGGTCTCTTAACTCTTGCCACATAAATGTCTGAGCTGTTTGTGTCATAGCAAAAGCGTTCTGTGCATTTTGTGCATTAATTTGATTCTGCATTGCAGTATTTGCAGTGTTTAATTGTCTTCTCCATTGAGTATTAGATTGTTCTACTACTGCTTGGTTTTGTGCGTTCCATTGATTCCTTGCAAAGTCTTGATTAGCGTTGAACTGGTCTACTTGTGCTTCAAGTTGAGTATTAAACTTTTCAACATCTGCAGCTCTGTTAGCATCTCTAGCTGCTGCAGCATTTGTTTGTGAATCATTAAACTGTGACATTGCATTAGCTTGAGCCACATTAGACTGTTCAATCTGTGCAGCTAAACTAGCTACAAACTGATTAGTTTGATTTTCACTAGCAGCATTAAATTGTTTAGCAGCATTAGTAGCAGATTGGTCAGATAATAATCTTTGTTGTTCTTGTTGGCTTCTCAACATATTAGCTTGTTGTTCATTGTTCATGTTAGCCATGTCCATAGCTAAAAAGTTTTGTGCATTTTGTACAGCTAATCTTTCTCTTGTATTTAAATTAGCAATATCCATTGAAGCCATAGCTGTAGCATTTTGCATAATAGCTTGTTGCTCTGCATTCATATCTGTAAGAGCTACAGTCTGCATAAACTTACTATTAGCTAACTCAACTTGTTGAGCTGATGAAAACTTAGCCATATCCATATTAGCTTTAGTAGTAGCATTCTGTATAGCTGATTGCTGGTCTACATTAAGTTGAGCTATGCCCATTTGTTGAGCTAACTGAGCCTGAAGCTGATTAGTTTGCATAGTCTTATTAAGATTTGCAAGTTCTATTTTTTCATCATTACTTAGAGTTTCACTAGCTGCTTGGTTTCTTGAAGATAGATTAGCCAACCTCATTTGTTGGTCGTTACTAAGATTTGCAAGTTCCATTTGTTGTTTAAACCCAGCATTCTTAGATAAGAAATCTGCAGCTACCTGCATCTCTAATATTTTTTCTTGATTTTCCGCAGATTGGTCTGCTCCAGCTCTAGCAGCATCTATCTGAAGCTCTGTCATATTTAGCTGTTGCTCATTACCAAGATTTTGCATCGCCATTTGCTGTTGATTTTGAGAACGTATAACAGCAGCTTGTTGTTGATTCTGCAAGTTTTGCATTCTCATTTGTTGTTGTTGCTGAGTAGTTGTCATCACAGCTTGTTGGTCAAACTGACTTTGCATAACTTTCATCTGCTGAGACATTTGTGCAGTTTGACTTGCAGCAGTCTGCCTATTAGCAAGATTAGACATTCTTAACTGTTGTCTTTGAGTAGCCTGTTGTAAGTTTGCTTGTTGTTCATTACTTAAATTTTGTGTTGCTCTTTGTTGTAAAGCTTGTGCATTACTTTGTGCCATTGGTAAAGCACTTTGAATAATAGCATTAAATAATGAATCTCTACCTACAGTAGAAACACTAAGACCTCTTCTAGCCATACCAGCATTAACTGCATCTACAGCAGGTCTAGCCCACATAGGTATTTCACCATCTTCCATACCACCTAGTAAACTTTCCATTTGTGAAGATACTAAAGCTTCTTGTGGTAAGGCAGCAATTGCAGCTTGTACTTCTACAGGTTCGTTATCTAACTGAGCTTCAACACTTGCAGGGTCTTGTACGACAGCAGAAGCAACATCTGGTGGTAAGTCAGCAGTTTGTGCTATCATATCTGCAGCAGCACTCTGAGCAGCTTTACCTTTTACTTGTCTTTGTTTAGCAGCAGTATAACCAACTGTATCATTAATAGCAGCAGCAACTGAATCAGGAGCTGGTTCACCTAAAATTGTTTGACGTTCTGACCTTTCTGCATCTGGAGTAGCAGCAACAGTTGTATCTTCTCCGTCTACTTCTTTTACCAAGTAATCATTATCTGGTCCTAATACATCATCAACTCTTTTAGCTTCTGCAGCTTCAATTTGTAAATCATCAACAGTTGCAAAATTAACTCCTGCTGTTATTTCACCCGGAGCTACGTCTGCTATAGGTTTAGCTTCTCTTTCTCTAGCAGCTTGTACATCTACATCTTTATCAGCTACTGTAGCAACATTTGTTATTTCACCTGCTCGTATATCTTGACCTACAGTTTCATCAGCTTGTGCAGCTTGTGAAGTTGCTACAGCTTCAGCATCTTGTCCTTCAGCTTGAAAAGTTTGTGCAGCAGTAGGCTCTGCCATAGTTGTAGTTTGTTGAGGAGTTCCTTCTTCTAATTTTACAGCATCAGGTAATTTAGCAGCTTCTGGAACTTCACCTCTTGCTGCAGCTTCTGCAGATTGTCTTGCAACTTGTTGTTGTCTAGCTTTCTCTTGAGCTGCTAATTCTTCTGCGGTAGGTTCTTCAGGAGTTTCATCATCTGTTTCATCATCTGTTTCATCTTCTTCATCATTTTCTTCTTCTTCACCATCTCTTTCATCACCTATATAAATACCCTCTCCTCGTTCTTTATCCCAAGCCCATCCAGCAGCTCTAGCTTCAGCAAGTGAACCAAAGCCTAATCTTGCCCACCATGCAGGTCTGCCCGTTTTAACTTTTTCGTCTTCTACAATTATTACATCTTCTTTAGGTGCAGGTTTTGGTGTTGGTTTTGGTGTTGGTTTTGGTGTTGGTTTTGGTTTGGGTTCTACTATTGTAACTGGTGGTTTTACTGGTCCACTTACTTTTGGTCCACCCGGAGGAGCTACTGGCTTACCTTTTTTAGGAGGTAATCCCGGTCTTTCTTTGTCTTCAATATTAATAGGTTTAGGTCTACCAACTACTTTTTCACCTCTAACATATCCTACTCTACCACCTTTAGACATATCAACTCTACCCTTAGTAGTTAATTTCTTTTTATACTGTTTTAATTTGTTATTATTTACTTCGTCCATTTATAATACCTTTATGTATATTTTACTTAACTTCAAAGAGTTTGTCAAGCTTTTCTCCGATTTTATCTATTCTATCCATGAGGATTCCCATGTCATCTTTAACTTCGTTTTTGGTTACATAGTCTTTTGCAATCTCTTCACGAGTCTTGTTTAAGAGTATGTCTAATCTTTTGTTTTCTTGTGTATTACTTTTGATGCTATAAAGCACCGGAGCTAACACCAAAGTTATAAAGATGTTCCAAAATAAATAAGGTGTTAATTCCATTGTACTTAACTATTGTCAGTTATGTATTTCTTACCAGTTGCAACTGCTGCAACGTGAGTAGTCTTTTTACTATCTGCTGCTCCTTTTACATCAGGCGTATCGTCATCACTATCAACAGGTGCATATTCTAAAATAAGTTCTAAGTGGTCTACATTCCTTTGTACCATTTCATTTATTTCAGATTGTGTCATTCCTGTAACTTCCCAACTTCCAGCTTTTACACCATCAATTAAGTTTACGCTATCAGTTCCTGCTGCTAGACATTCTGTTACTGTTTGTGCCATATTATTCTCCTTTTAAAGTTTGTATTTCGGCTTTTAATTCATCTACTTGCGTAGACAGTTCTTGTACTGCGTTTACCAAGTACCAAGTAAGGTTATCAGTGTTTACAGTTTTTACTCCAGTTGATTCTTCTTTAACAACGTCAGGTAAAATAGTTTCTATTTCTTGAGCAATTACTCCTAGTTGTATACCTTCTTTTTCTACAACTGCTGCATTAGGATTATCAAAGTCTGTAATTTCATCAAGAGTTCTATATTCAAAGTTTCTAACTCTAATATCTTTAATAGCATCAAGACCTATATTGTTATCTTCTATATTCTTTTTAATTCTTCTATCAGAAGTTGTAGACCAAGTAGATGAGTTATTACCCTGATAAACAGCACCTGTACCTCCTGGTGCTATAAAACCTGTACTATTACCTTTACCAACTAAACTGGTATTAGTTGTTCCGACTACTAATTCGTATGCAACTCCTGAACTAGAACCACCAACACCCAAACTACCAAGATGGCAATTATAACTACCTGTAGTAATAGTGTGTCCTGAATTATAACCTAAAGCAGTATTTTGTATTCCTGTAGTAACACTTGCAGATGATGAACCACCTACTGCTGTGTTTTCAGTACCTGTACTGTTGTACACCAATGAAGACTTACCAATAGCTGTATTATTACCACCTGTCTCGTTATACAATAAAGCAGCATCACCCATAGCAACACAATTTGAAGCTGTAGTATTTGTACCTAAAGCTGATTTACCAACTGCTGTATTGCTATCACCTGTTGTATTTGCATCTAAACAGGAAGTACCCACCGCTACGTTATTTGTACCTGTAGTGTTTGCTGCTAAAGCTGCATGACCAACTGCTGTGTTACTACTTGCTGTGGTATTGGCTGACAAAGCAGAACGTCCTATGGCTACGTTGTAACCACCCGTTGTATTAGCATCTAAGGCTAAACCACCAAAAGCATCGTTACTTACTCCTGTAGTGTTGGCTGTTAAAGCACCTTGTCCGACTGCTGTATTTAGGTCACCTGTAGTGTTTGCTGTTAAAGCTGCAGACCCAACTGCTGTGTTATTACTAGCTGTTGTATTAGAATCTAAAGCTCCATTACCGACTGCTGTGTTTGTACTACCTGTTGTATTAGCACCAAGAGCAGCATTACCAAGTCCTGTATTATTAGAACCTGTGGTATTAGCCAACATAGCACTATGTCCTGTAGCAACATTTGAAGAACCTGTAGTGTTTGCTGCTAAAGCAGATTTACCAACAGCAGTATTGTTAGAAGCTGTAGTATTTGCTACTAAGGCACCATGACCAATTGCTGTATTAGAACCACCAGTTGTGTTTACTAATAAAGTATTTGCACCAAATGCTGCGTTATTTGAAGCTGTAGTGTTAGCACTTAAAGAGCCTTTTCCTACTGCTGTATTAGATTCTCCAGTTGTATTAGCGTCACCCGCAAGACTACCTATGAAGGTGTTATCTATACCTGTAGTTAATAATTCACCAGCACTATAACCTACTGCTGTATTATGAGCAGAAGTAGAACTTGTAAAGTTTTGTGTTTTTAAAGCACCTCTACCGATAGCTGTTGAATAATTACCTTTAGTATCACCACTTAACGCTAAAGCACCTATTGCTGTGTTATCTTGTCCAGTATTAATTGCATCGGCTGCTTCAGAGCCAATAGCAGTATTTCTAACACCTGTCGTATTTGCTCCTAAGGCTGAATTACCAACTGCCGTAACGTGTGATGCAGTTGTATTATTAACTAAAGCATTAAATCCTACTGCTGTATTAACATCACCTGTAGTATTTGCTTCTAAAGATTTACGACCAACTGCTGTATTAGAAGCTCCTGTGGTGTTTGCTCCTAAAGATTGATGACCTATAGCTGTATTATTAGATGCTGTAGTATTTGCATCTAAAGCATTAGAACCCATAGCAACATTATTAGAACCTGTAGTATTTGAATAAAGGTTTGAATACCCTACTCCAACATTTCCAGAACCTGTAGTGTTTGTTTGTAAAGCAAAAGTACCAACTGATGTATTGTTAGATGCTGTTGTGTTATTGAATAAAGCTCTCTCACCTACTGCAACATTATTAGCACCTGTGGTGTTAGATTCTAATGCTTGTCTACCTATAGCTGCAAGACTATATCCTGTGGTGTTACTTTTTAAAGCTTCTTGACCTACAGCAGTATTTTGTCCACCTGTAGTGTTTGCTGTTAAAGCTCTATAACCAAGTCCTGTGTTATTAGATGCTGTAGTGTTAGCAGCTAATGCTTCACGACCTACTGCAACATTAGTTCCACCTGTGGTGTTTAGCTCTAAAGC
>Ga0208134_1001571_pt1 | contig 12976 bp, 7 predicted proteins | sample VirMetDEL_Mar_31_FD_184515 | JGI IMG/M metagenome (GOLD analysis project Ga0208134, IMG submission 184515) | Aqueous microbial communities from the Delaware River and Bay under freshwater to marine salinity gradient to study organic matter... | ecosystem: Environmental > Aquatic > Marine >... | reverse complement strand
TGTATAGTTACTATCCAAGAGTCATAGTTATCATATGCTGGTATATCTAAACGAAGAGATAAATTATCTCCTTCTTTAAAAGTTTTATTTAAACCAACAATTCCTTTTTTAACTTGGTCAGATTTTAAAGCTTGTGCAATTTCTTTTATAGGAGTTATAGGTGGTACTTTTTTAAAAGGTACAACAGGCATAAATTTTTCTACAACATCTCTGTATTCAAACACATCTATTGCACCATTTTGTAAATCTTTTGCAGCGTATAATACTTCATCCACTTGTTTTCTTTTTTGTGGTAGACCTGTGTCTGCTTCTTTTAAATCGACTTCTCTTTTTCTGTCGTTTTTCCAAGTGTCAACAGCATCATCATCTAAATCTAATAACCTGTATGCTTCAGGTCTAGTGTCTACTGGTTTAGCTTCTGGAATGTCTTTTATTTTTTTTACTTTGTTTGCATCAACAGCACTTAATACAGATTTTATAAATCCACCAACTGCAAAAGGCTCTCTATCTTCAGAATAAGGTTCTCCTGTTAAAGGATTAATTCTATCAGCCGGGTCTTCTTTGGTAAAAGGAACATCATCTTTTCCTTCTATCAATCCACCTGATGCTTTGCCCACTCTTTCCTCTTCTGGTATAACCAAAATAGGTAGCATGTTAAATTGTATAGAAATTTTATTATACTCTCTTATAAACTTTTTAAATGACATACCTTTTGGAGAGTTAGTTTTAAGAACTTGATTTATAAAGTTATCACTAAGGTCAACGGGTTGAAAAGAGTTGATAGTTTTATTTAATATTAATCTTTCTGTTTTATCAAAATTAGATAAATTATCGTTTAGTACTTCACCAATTTCAAAACCTTTAATTTTAAAAGTTTTGGCAGCTTCAATAGCTCTTTGTCCTGCTACATATTTTTTGTAGTATTTATTGTTTTGATCTTTGTAAGCATCTAAAACATCTTGATAAGATTTACCAACCTCTACACTGCTTTGAATGTTTGTTATAGCTGTCGTATGTGCACGATTTAATTCTTTCATTTTAAAACCTAATGCAGTTTTTAAAGAATCTCTGTCTAAAGAATTAAAACGTAATCCTGTAGCGTTTACCATTAACTCTGTTCCAATGCTTAAATCATCTCCATATTGAGTTCGTGGATTATTTTCAGTTATTTGTTTATATATTTGATTTCCTAGTTTGTCTGGTCCAATTGTTCCTGTAGGGTCTAGTTGTTTTAAAGTAGCTGGTATTTGAGTTTCAAAGATATGCATAAAAATCGGTAGCATATTTTCAATACCACCATCTACCTCGTACCCATCAATCTTTCTTCCAGCAGAAGCATCTCCTCTTATGGCTGCTGAAAAACTATCTACTAAAGCTTCTGTTAAAAGAGTTTCTGATACAAAAGGTTTTAAAAATGACATGGCTCCTTCTGAAGTAGCCGACAACATACGTGATGCAAATGCTTCATCTGGTATACTTGGATTAAGCAGCTCATCTAAACTTGATCTAATCATATTAACAACAGGAGCTGTTGGGTCTACAAACTGTAAATCAGAATAATAAAGTTCACCTGTAATAGGATTTCTACCATAAGCTAAGTTACTTCCTTTTGCCCATTCTGGTAAAGCCAGTGCTTTTATAGCTTCGTGTTCTTCTGTAGTAACACCATATGCAAACTTGGTTGCTTCTTCTAAGCCAACACCTCCGGCTGCTCCTACTGATGTTACACCCGCAAGTCTTTTATACCCACGTGCTTCAAGAACTTCATTACCAGAAAATATTTCTTTACGTGCTTGAATCGTAGAGTAATACATGTTTCTAAACTGTTCAGCGTGGAACGAGAAGAAATTACCAACAGGCATTTGTCTTAGTGCTTTAGCTGCAGGAGGAACCAACGAATACGTAGGCATGGTATTACGAATAATCTGAGCAGCTTCTTGTCTAAGTAATGCTTCAGGTTTTTTTTGATTAACAGGCATTAATTCATTTGCTTCTTTTAAAACTTTAAGTTCTTTGTGAAATCCTGCAATTCTCCAAATGTCGTCTTCAGCAGTATATAATTTTTCAGCAAACTTTAAAGGTGATAGTGCTTTTGTTTTTGCATTCTGTAATCCTTGTACATACCACTTTTGATTAGTGACTACATTTTGGGGTGTAATTTTTACAGCATCATTTATAAGAGCTTTAAAATCTCCAACCCGAACACTTTGATTAACTAAACCTAAACGTAAAAACTCTTCATACATTTTATTTAGTTCATCGTCTTGGTTTTTAGCGTTCTTAAATCTATTTTGTAAAACTGTAAACGCATCTCTAGTATCGCTAGAAAAAGGATTCATTCCATTTCTAGCCATAATAATTCCACCACCTATTGTGTTTCTTATGTGGGTGTACCAACTTCCAACTGTTGCAGCAGACTGAGCATTACCCTTTAAACCAAAGTATAATCTAAATATTCCATTGGTTTCTGTAGATAACTCTTTAATACTTTTAAAAAGCGTTGCAATTTCAGGAGTTGTTAACCAACCATCTAATGTGTGATACTGCTGACCTTCAATTTTTCCAGTTAAAAATCTTTTATCAGCTCCTTCCGGAAGCTGAGAATACTTACCCTTTTCTCTAAAGAAATATTTACCTTTACCAGCTTGTAAAAAATCATCGTGCATTTTTGTTTGATGATAAAAACTTGCCATTTTTTCTATAGTTCTAAATACTGAAGTTGGGGTGTCTTTGTTTTCACCAAATAAATCACGTAAAGGTTTTGCAATACTTTGTCTTTCAGCAAATATTTTTTTAGCTTGAGGTGCACCTAACATTTCATTAAAGTGTTTATATACTTTATCTTTCATACCAATTCCCATAAACTTATCAATACGTGATTTGGCAACTTCAAGAATCTGTTTATCAGACTGACCATATGCAGATGGTTCATTTTTTCTTATTTGTTTAGCAACATATGCAACAGCACGGTCATATACTTCTTGTGAAGGTCTATAATTAGGATTGTCAAAAAGATCATAAGTTTTTCTAGTATACCTACCTATGTTACTCATTATTTCTTTTTTAATGTCAGGTGGAATGCTTTTGCTTTGTAACAACATCTCACTCAACTCATCAATGGTAGTTCTAATTTCTTCTGCTACTGGTCTTAGTTGTTCTGGTAAATCTTGTAAAGCTACTTTTTTATTTACAGTAGTCTTTACCTCTTTACCATTAACAGTTGTTGTACCTGTAACTTTTTTAATTGTTCTTTGATTTATATAATTATCAAATAACGTATTTAAGTTTTCTTCAGTAGGTTTAAAGTCGTCTGCTAAATCTCTAATAGCTACACTTAATTTATTGCTTAAATCTTCTGCTCGTGCAGTCCATGCTAACACTTCTTGATCTGCGTTCATTTTAATTGTATGCATCTCAGGAGTGTACAGACCTCTACTTGTTGTTATAGTTTGCCAAAATCTTTGAGTTCTATTTAATAGCTTACCTGTAAATGTGGTGTCGTCTGCGTATGTTAATTCTTTTATAACATCTTTGTTTGGTTCTTGTGTTGGAGTAGGTTTAGCTTCTTCACGTGTTTTAGTTGCTGTATTTTTAAAAGCATCTACAGCTTCAGGTCCTTTTTCTTTAACACCTCTTAAATATCTAATAATTGTAGGTGCACTAAAAACAAGACCAATACCACCAGAAATTAAACCACCTTCAACTAAAACTCCTAGTCTTTGTTCAAGCTCTGTCTTATCATCACTGGCTTCTAACATTTCAAATACGCTGCCTAACAATGAATCATCATCAACATATTCACCCAGCATTAAAGATAAACTGGCTTCCTCTGGAGTTAAAATAGTTTGTGTAGAAAGTTCTGCTGCTCCTAAATTTATAGCACCCTTACGAAAGCTTTGTGCTTTTTTAGAAATATCTTTAGGGTCTTTTAAAACTCGTTTTGTTAGGGGTTCAATAATACCTTTTTTACCACCAATAAAAGATGCAGCAATTGAACCAACTACTTCTGCTGCAGTACCTACTGTTGTTTCTGTTTGATTTTTAGCTGTTAAATATTTTATACCGTCATTATCTTTTGTTTCTGTAAAAATATCTTGACCATACATAGACTGTAAAACATTACTAATGTTGTCTCGTTTAGCCTGTTTAGTTTCTTTTGCTAATGGTCGACCTAAAGCTAACTCAGAAGCAAACTCAACTAACTCAGCAGTACCGCCTATTAAAGATTCAGATATACCTGCTGCAACTCTTCTAGGTTCTGTTGTATACAGTTGAGCAGCTCTGGCTAATCCAGTCTTTTTAATTTGTGAAGGTTTGGGTCTAGTAGGTGTAACACCTTGAGCAGTTGCTAAAGATTTGAATTCATTATAATCCATATCTTTATAAGCTGTATCATTTTCATAAAGATATTGTACAAGCTCATCATCGGTATAGCTTGTGAAAGCATCAGGATATTCATTCCTAAAATTATCTAAGGGAGTTGCCATAAAAAATATTTATAGTTTAAAGAGTATCTAAAAAGTCTTCTTTTAGTTCTTCTTGTAATTTTAAAGAGTCTGTAAATTTGGGTTGCCCTAATAATTCTTTAGTACTTAAAAATGAAGTAGCATTAGCATCAAAGGATGTTGCCATAGCTTGGGCTGTTTTTCTTCTAAAACCAAAATATTGTTTAGCATATGCATTAGATAATATATTATAAGCTACAGAATCCTCATCTAACTTTGCTGTAATGTTAAACTCAACTGCTTGTAACTCTGCTAAAATTTGTTTACCTTTTGGTCCTGCTTGATTTAATTCTTCAATAAGTTTATTTTGTGATTCAGCTAAAAACTCTTGAGAAAAAACAATATTTTCTAATGCAGGATTTAAACCACTTCTAAAATCAGATTGGTCTTCTTCAATTTTAGCAAGAGAAACTTTAAAAATTGATTCTGTAGCATCTCTTATTAATTTATCATCTGCAGAAATAAATTGAGATTTTTCAATTTGATCAAAAAAATTCTTCATTAGTTCTTTTTGTTTTGTTTCATCGTTTTCTGCAAGAACTTCAACCCAACCTTCTGCTGCTTCAATCGCTGCACTTTGTTTATCTTTTGTTAGTCCAAAGTTGCTTAATCTGTTTTCATTTTTTAATCTTTTAACTGCAGCACCACTTACTTCTTGATTAAGAATTCCATTTTGTAATTCTTCGTAAGTAGGATAACCATAAGAACGAGCTACCTTTAAATTTAAATCTTCTTCCAAAGCTTCAAATTCTTTAGACCGAGTGTCTAATGCATAGGATGTTAGGTTAGCTTTTAAATCTGCCATAGTCATTCCATCAGCACGGACATCTCGTAAGAATTGTTGTTCTAATTCAGGAACATCACTTCCTATAGCTTTTTGAAACTCTTCTTTAATATACGAAGCTGTAACCTTTTGTTGGTCTACATTTAAAATTACTTTAGATTTTTGATTTTCACCAACATCATATTTATAAAATTGATTAATTTTTGCTTGTTTATCATCTAATGCTTTTTTAGATTCTACAACTTCTTTATTATATTCAGCATCAGATTTTCCAATACCTACCATACCTAAAGCTTTATGTACCAAACTAACATTTTGTGGAGATGTAATCTGTTTACCTCTTTTGTACATATAGTCTTTTGCTTCGGCTGAGAAAGCTTCTAAAGTTCTTGGAGCAGTTTTAACATCAATGTTTGTCATTTGTGCTTGATGATCTGCATATGGATTTTCATCAATCCAACTAGCCATCCATTTTCTTTTTAACTCATTACCATTTTCTAATCCACCATTAGGACCAAACAAAGATTCTAACTTACCACTTTCTAGTGCAGCATTAAATGCTTCTTCAGCTTGAGGTTTAAAATATACGCCTTTAGTTTTAGATTTTATTTCTTGGTCTCGTTCTATTAAATCCATTTGTGTTTGAAACTGAGAAGCAAGTTTAGCTTCTAAAGCAGCGTTTTCTATTTCTTGACTCCTCAATCTGTCTGCAACTCTAGATTGTCTAGATGCTTCAGCAGCATTAAAAAATAAACTACCTAACAAAACATTACGTGCTCTATTTTTTTTCTTTCCTGTTCCCGATAAATAAGCTCCAGCGAGTTCTCCCCAGCTTTGTCCGGGCTTACCTAATAGACTTGTCATTTTGTTATCTGCCATAATTAATCCTGTTTTCCTAATAAACTATTTGATGTTTCGTCTTTTACTTGTGCTAATAAACTGGGTGATATTTCTTTGTCTTCTATAATTGTTTTAATATCTTCTGGAACTGATTGTGGATTTACATCTTGGACTGCTTTTTTTCTTACATCATCTAATGTACTAACAGCACCCTGTAATTGTTTTACTTTTTCATCTCCGCTTAACTCAGTCTCACCAAATCCATCAGCAGAGTCTAGTGTATATTGTATATCTGCTTTTTCTGCAAGAGACATAACCATATACATTGTTGGTTCCATTAACAACAGCATAACATCCGGATTAAATTTACCTTCTATAAAAGCTGTGTATAATGTAATAGAAGCAATATCTATAACACCAACACCTTTATCTAGTGCAATAAGAGTATTACGTAATGCTTCTGGTTCTGTTAAAGCTTCAAACACTTCAACCATTGCATCTTTTGTGTCGACAGTTTGTGGTGGCTGTTCCCACGCATACGGTTGGTCTGGACTGTTTGTTAAAGATTGTCCGGGTATGGGTCTTCCAGCATTTAAACTGTTGCCTAAAAACTCAATTGATTTTTCTGTGACTGCCATATTATTATCCTGTGACTGTTGGTGATGCTAGTGGTTGATAGAACTGTGACATGTATTGTGGAGTTCCAGTACCATATAATGTTTGTTGAGAAATTTCTTGAAACGATGGAACACGGGTTGTGTTTGTAGCTGCAGCATATGAGGGTGCAATATCTTGAATGTAAGAACCTTGTGCCATTTCCATTGGTGAGCTAGGTTGAACACCTCTGCTGACAAACGGTTGCTCTGGTTCACCCATTACTTCTTGCATAATTAAAGAGCTTGTAACTCCTGTTGCCACATCGCCTACAAACTCTCCACTTGTCACTCCTTCGACAGCAGAACTTGCTAAATTTTTAGCTCCTTTTGCAGTCATACCAATTGGGTCACTTGCAAATCTTCCAATCTTTTCTCCAAAGGTAGCACCTTCTTGGAGCCTAGCAAATTTTGTAGGGTCAGATGCAGCTTGTGCAAATGTTGCTCCTTGTTCTGCAACTAAATTTGACCCAGCATCTGCAAATAAATCTTTTTCAAATAAACTATCTGGTACTCCTTTTTCTACAATGTTTGCAGTTTCTGATAATGTTTGAGTAATTGAATTATTAACAGTTGGTTTAATTGTTCCACTACTAACTCCTTCTGCAAGAACATTGTTTACATTAATAGCTTTATCTATAGGTGTCACCCCACTTTCTATTGCCGAGTTAAAAGTACTAGCTGTAATATTTTTAGTTCCTTCTGAAAGTGTAGATTGAGCCAACTTATCTGCTGCTCCTGCTGCTACTTTTCCAGCTTCAGCTCCGACTTCAGCAGTTAATTTTGCACCTTCAAGACCAGCTTGAGCTGCAGCATCTCCGAAACCGAGAGCACTCTTTGCACCTTTAAAAGCTCCTTTGAAAAAGTTACCTATTCCCGGAAACATAAAGTTAATTGCCATGCTTCCAAGTATACCACCTAATGGAGACTTAAATAATTTTTTAATTCCTTTTTTTAATTGTCTACCTATCTTTCTTAATTTTCCCATTATCTGTTAGGTCCTCCACCTGTGAAGTTAACATAATTACCAGAGTATCCACCACTAAAAGAATTACCTAAACTACTAACTAAACTTGTCAAGTAATCATCGTACACTTGTCCAGACTTACCTTCGTTTGCAACCGCAGTCGCAATAATTTGTGCCTTTCTGTTTTCTTCATTTTCAAAAGCTCTAAAATCAAAGTCAGCTTGATCTCTTAATTCTTGCCATAGCAAAGCTTGAGATTGAGTTGTTAAACCAAAAGCATTCTGTGCGTTCTGCATATTAATTTGATTTTGTGCAGCAGTGTTAATTGTATTAGCTTGTCTTCTCCACTGAACATTAGAAGCTTCAACAGCAGCAGCGTTTTGTGCGTTCCATTGATTCCTTGCAAAGTCTTGTTGAGAATTAAATTGATCTACCTGTGTAACTAACTGAGCATTAAATTTATTTACATCAGCTTGTCTTTGTGCATCTCTAGCTGCAGCAGCATTTTCTTGCGTAGCATTAAATTGGCTCATGGCATTCATTTGAGAAGCATTATATTGATTCATCTGTGCATTAAGATTTGTCATAAACTGATTGGTTTGATTTTCACTAGCAGCATTAAACTGAGCTGCAGCATTTTGAGCAGATTGATTACTTAACACACGTTGTTGATTTTGTTGAGCCTTTAATACATTTGCTTGTTGATTATTACTTAGATTAGTTAAATCCATTTGTAAGAATGCTTGAGCATTTTGTATTTGTGTACGCTGATTAAAGTCTGCTTCAGTTAAGTTAGCCTGAGACATTAATGCTGCATCTTGTATAATAGCTTGTTGGTCCATACTAGCATCTGTAATACCTACAGTTTGTAAAAACTTGCTATTAGATAGAGCTATTTGTTGGTCAGAACTAAACTGAGCCATGTTAAGTTGGAAGACATTACTCGCATTTGCAAGTGCTGTCTGTTGTCCTCTTGCAGCATTGGCTTCAGCTTCTTGAGCTTCTATTGCTTTTTGCTGTCCTACACTAGCTTGTATCGCTTGTGCATTAGACTGTGCAAGTGGCATAGCTGATGTTATAATAGCATTGAACAAGGCATCTCTACCCACCGTAGATGCTGACATACCACGTTGAGCTAACATAGATTCTACTGATGATACAGCAGGTCTAGCCCAAGTAGGAATCTCACCTTCTTCAATACCTTTTAATAAACTATCTAACTGATTAGATACTAATGCATCTTCAGGTAGTCCAGCAATAACTCCACGTTCAGCTTCACTAAAATCTGTTAGCCTAGCTTCTAAAGTTTCTGGATCGTTACCTAACTGTTCAATATCAGAAGCACTTAGTCCAGCAGTTTCTAATTGTTTTTTAGCTCTTGTTACTCTTGCTAAAGAACTACCCACATTTTGTACTGCTGTAGATTGAGCTTCAGGACTTAATGTACCAACAACTCTTTCAGTTAATGCACCCTCTGGAATATCAATGGTTGCAGATTGAGTTGGGTCTATACGTTCAACACCTGCAGCTTGTGCAATAGCATCGTCTGATACTTGACCTTGTGCAGCTTCTACTTGTGCATCCGGAGATACAGTTGTTGCTCTCATTTGTGCAGCTTGTATCTCTTGTGGAGTTTGTGCAGTTGTTACATCACCTGTAGTAACTGTCTCTGGTGCAACTTGTGCAGCTTGGGTGGCAGACACTGTAGTAGGTGCTGCCATTGTTGTAGTTGTTGTTGGTATATCTGTAGAAACTTGTTGAGCTTCTGGAATAACTGCAGATTCAGGTACAACACCTTGTGCAGATTGTTGTATCGTTTGTGCAGTATCAGCAATACGTTCGGTTCTTTCTTGACCGGCTGTAGTTGGTCTAGCCATTTGAGACGGTGTTACCTTCTCATCTGTATTTGTAGTATCGTTATTGAAACTATTTAAATAGTCTTGATAGGCTGCTTGTTGAGATTCTAAAAATTTTTGATTTCCTTTTGCATCTCTTATAGCTCCACCCAAACCACTACCTTGAGCTATATAATTTTGACCAGATGTAAAATCTTCAAAAGACACAGGAGTATTATTTTCTTGAGGTGTAGTGTTAATCTTTGCAGCTTCACCTACCTGTTGGTTTTGTACACCCCTCCTATTATTAGCTATAGCTTCAGCTCTAGCGTTTCTTTCTTCTACTTCATCACCTTCACGATAACCAACTCTACCACCTTTAGTATAGTCTTCTCTAACTATTCCACCGCTTCTTTTTCTGTTTCTTCTTTTTGACATTCTTATTTCCTATATACCTATTTTACTTAACTTCAAAGAGTTTGTCAACCTTTTCATGTAACTTTTCCATTCTTTCCATTAAGAGATTAAAATCATCTTTTAGTTCTAATTTTGTAACATACTCTTTCGCAATCTCTTCACGTGTTTTATTGATGAGTATGTCTTGTCTTTTAAGCTCTGAAGAGTTTACTCTAATCTGAAACCAGATTGGAGCAAGTATCAAAGTTATGAGAACATTCCAAACAATGTAAGGTGACACCATTTCCACGTTAGTCTACCTGTGGTAGTTCGCCAAGAGGTCTGACGGGTGGTGTAGCATCGTTGTATACATACAAAGCTGCTAAAGCATCTACGTTTGCAGCGTTATCTATTTGTGTACACATAGCGTTAGCTTTGGTTCTAACTGCAGCTCTTTTAGTTGTAATAGAACTAGGAACTGCTGTACCACCTTCTGCAGCTCTAACAACCATCCAGTCTGTAGATTGTAAGATGCCACCGGCTTGTGCATCTATTGCAGCTTTGTGATTTGTTTTTAATCCCGGAGTTTTTACTTCACCTTCAGACCATGTGTTAATCCTGTCTCCTGCATCTGCGTGTCCTTCTGGATATACATCATCTGTAACATCTTGTGCAGTGTATAAAGTATCTGCTATAGCTCTTGCTGTAGCTGTACCATAACTTGCAGTGACTGTACCATCTGCAAACGCAAAGGTTTGATTGGTGTTGATGTAATACTCTTTATCTTTTAAGTTTGTGTTGTCGATAACGACTTCATAAATCCCCAATGCTTCAAGTTCTGAAGCTGTCCAAAGCATAAAGATATTACTAGGGTAATTTACTTCTCCTATGGTTATACCTTTAGGTCTTGTAAAGACTTGTGTTACGTTATCTGATTCTACTAAAGCCCACATAATTTACCTCGCTGTTGTTGGGATTCCTGTTGATGTTGTGAATGGATTTTCTGCAAATGCCATATAGATGTATGTTGCACCTGATGCGTTTACAGCAGTATTTGTTAAACGAACTTTAAAACCATTACTTAAAATATCTATATTATGATATGAAGCTCCTGTATATTCTGCACCACTGGTGTTTGCATAAAGACTGGCAACATTATCGTCTCTGTTAAAAGGTTTTCTAGCACCATCAAACATTGTCCAACTTTCTACAGCACTTGTAACTTTTATCATTACAAAAGCAGGTTTAAAACCTGTATAAACAAACGGACCACTTGCATTTCCATTACCGACATACTTGCCAAACTTGCTGTAGCCTTGTTTTTCTGCGAAGCAGTAAAAATTAAACCAATCAGTAGAATTAATAATATTAGTCCCACCTGTAAAAAGTGTACTTGTTGGTGCTACATTAAATGAATTAGATTGTGATGATACTGCAGCAGTACTTTCAAGTTGTAGATATTTTCCTGTGCCTAAATCTTTGTGATACACATACCAACCTACAGTTGCACCTAATCTTTTTGCTATTATGACATCAGGAGCTACTCCTAAACCATGTCCTGCGGTTGTACCTGAACCTCCAAGCAGTCTAACAGTGCTAAATCCTGCAGTTGTGTTAGCACTAACAGTAACATAGCGTAAATCTCCCTGTGTATTACTTGCTGCTGTAGTACCACTAGCCAACCAACTCCAAAATACATAGGTGCTACCACTAGCGTTCCAAGTAGCATCAGAAGTTTTAATTGTAAAACCATCTGAATCAAAAGAAGCTACACCAGTTCCACCAGCAAATTCTGCTGTACCATCAGCAGAATCATTCCATCTATATGCACCACTTTCTACAGTATACTGAGGGTTTGTTAATACATGGCGTTCAGATGCGTTTCTTCTTTTAATCCATAAAAAATCTGGTTTAAATCCTGCCCCAGTCATGCTTTGGTCAGCACTTCCATCTCCTGTATAAAGCGTAGTGCTAAAATATTCTGAAGGATTGTCTATATCTGTATAAGCCATTATCCGTACTCCGCTAAGTTTTTAGTGCATAAGGCATAGTAGCCTGATGGGGGTGCGTATTCAAAAGTTCCGTATCCGTTGGCATCACTTGCTGCACTTGAGATTGACATTTTTGTATAACCGCCAAAGTTCACTTCAATTACACCGATAGAAGAATGATAATATGCACCGACAGATGGTAATAAAGTTCCATTAGTTCCTGTTCCTGATGGCACTGCATAACCACCTGTGCCATTTGCACCGCTTGTTGGGTCGCCACTATTAATATAAGTACCATTTTTATGCCAATAAGCGTATCCATTATCTGCATCAATTGCGACACCTATAACATCAGTATAAATATAATTTACTCTTGTGCTTGGAGAAGTTCCATTAGGAAAAATTCTTCCATAACTTGCCTCTGTATCACTTCCTATATAAGCAAAAGACTTAGAAGCAACGCCTGAGTGTGTACGACCAGGATGGCATTGTCTATTTGCATTCCTGTCAATTCCCCAGTTTTCTATATCTGCTTCATCACCATATCCTATTGCTGAAAGGTGGGTACTTGAAGTGGCAGACCTTGCTTCAAAATACCACTTTCCGCTAGTAAAAGCTATGTTGGAGACTGCTGCTGTCCACCATCCTTGATAAGTTGTAGTTAGTTTTGTTGCTCCATGAGAAATAGTTGGTAATGCAGCAGGACTATATACATGGATAGGATTAAGCGTACAAAAATTATTAGTAGGTGTGTCAGTTGCTTGATCTGCGGATGTGATGTTGTTTAGGGTGAAGTCATTACCAACACCACTTGAATTATTGCCTAAATCACCAGCATCACTAAAGTCTAAATAATGTCCGTTTGACCCAAAAGAACCTGTATAAGCTATAGGTTTCCATATACCAGTATCTTCATCAAACTCACCAAAACTTGTTGGGTCTAATTGTTGAGCATCAATATAATATGCTTCTGCTAAATACCCACTAGATTTATTATAGGTGTTG
>Ga0208134_1001570_pt1 | contig 12977 bp, 13 predicted proteins | sample VirMetDEL_Mar_31_FD_184515 | JGI IMG/M metagenome (GOLD analysis project Ga0208134, IMG submission 184515) | Aqueous microbial communities from the Delaware River and Bay under freshwater to marine salinity gradient to study organic matter... | ecosystem: Environmental > Aquatic > Marine >... | reverse complement strand
CTTGTACGCCCAAACTCCTGCCAAGATCGTCAGCTATTTCACGACACCATGGGTGTCGGGAAAGAATCCGATTGTTCAGAAGCGTTGGGGGAAACCGCGTTTGGTGATGGACACGTCAGCAACAGGCTCAGTGGACTACGAAGTTTACAACGACTACGACAAAGCAACTTCTGTAACTAAAACGTTTCAAGTCACAGGTCGAGGATCGACCAGTGTGTTTGGGGCTGCTACATGGCGGTCAAACTCTGGAGATGTGGGTGACGGCACATGGTCCGCTTCAGCGGGTCAATCAATCACTGATGTAATCAAGTTAACAACAATGGGTAGCGCTAAATCTGTGGCTATCAAAATCAATGGACCTGATCATCTGAGCGCTTACGAAGTGAACGCCATGATGTTTACGTACGTGCCGCGGAGGCTCAGATGACTCTTTCAGTGACCAACACCTTCAGTGCTGGAACCAGTATTGTGGCTAGCCAAATGAACGCCAACTTCAACGATATTGAGGCGTACATAAACACAACTCCTGGAGTGATAACTGGAACGGGCGGAACAGTCACAGGCATATTAAATATGACTGGTGGGATTACTGTCAGCGGAGACGCCACTTTCGACACAACGACATTCAAAGTCGATGCAGTAAATAACCGTGTGGGTGTGTTTACTGCTACACCGAACACTTTCCCACCGCTATACAACGGTCTGGCTACCTCACCGTACACAACTGAATCTGGTGGTGGTGGTGCAGGTGGCGATCGGTCGACGCGAGCGAACTATCGTCTCGTAGTGAACGGATCTGTTTATGTTGACGGCGATATTATTGGTCACACAAATCGGTTAGCGAACGGTACTGTCGATCCGAACTATGTTGCTGGGTCTGGTACCAGAATCAATACGCAATGGTTGAACGTGCGAGAGAACGTCGACATTAGCGGCGATATAAGAATCCAAACTGCATACGACTATGCACGCATCTACTTCGGGAACGACTACAGCACGAATCAGGATTGGCTTGAATGGAAAGACACACTCACTGGTTCAAACCTGCCTGGTTTCCAATTCGTTCACAACGACAACGTTCATTTGCAGATCTCTGAGTCAGGTGCTGCAGGCTCCGAGAAATTAGATTTGCGTGCCTATAAAGCTTCATCGGGAGCGAGCCAAGGTGGCTGGCCCACACTGTCAGGAACCACTGCAGTCATAACTACTACGGGCACTGAGCAGTTAGGTATTAGCTCTTCTTCTATTCGTTTCAAAGAAGACGTAGAAGACTTACAGGTTGATGCTGCGTGGTCAAAGATTAATGCTTTGCGCCCACGAACGTTTAATTGGAACGAGCAGGTGGCAACGAGTTCAGGTTTGGATTACGAAAGTCAAATACCTGAACTGGGTTTCATCGCTGAAGAGGTAGCTGAAGCAGCACCAGAAGCAACTTTGTACGACTTTGATGGTGATCCAATTGTTTATCGAGAGAAGTCAATGCTTTCACTTCTTGTGAAAGCAGTTCAAGACTTGAACACTCGGATGGAGGGGCTCGAGTAGTGCCACTTGGAACTAACTATACAAACCAACTGAATAGTCCTAACGCAGTTTACTTCCCATCCAACCTTGTGTACGAGGGGACCTGGTCGAGCGGCACCGCCTATCAAACAGGTGATGTTGTGACGTACAGTGACACTGCCTATATTGCGCGTCAAGGTAGCACAGGTCAAACTCCTGGAAATAATGCTTATTGGCAGCAGATGGCTCCGACGCCATCGGCTGGCGCTCCTGGAGCGACTGGTCCTGCAGGTCAATCAATCACTGGCCCTACAGGTCCGACTGGGGCTGCAGGCTCAACTATTTTGAGCGGTCAGGTTGACCCTGTTGCTGGTATTGGTGCCGATGGAGATTTCTTCCTGAACTATCTGACTTCGTATTTGTTTGGCCCTAAAGCTTCAGGGGCTTGGCCTACAGGCATTCTGATTAAGGGTGCGCCTGGAGCGAACGGCACCAACGGTATTGACGGTCGAACTATTTTGAATGGCCCGAACGTTCCATCGGTTGGTGTTGGAGCTATCGGCGATTTCTTTATGGACACTGCAGCGCACACTTTCTATGGGCCGAAGGTTGCGGGTTCGTGGGGCACAGGCACAAATATGGTTGGCCCACAAGGCATACAAGGACTAACAGGACCGACGGGGCCGACAGGAGATCCTGGCGGGCCTCCAGGCCCAACAGGTGGCGTTGGTCCTCCTGGACCGTCAACGCCTGGGAGCCCTGGCGCAGCCAATGGGCTGCTGAATGGTGGGACGCCAGATTCAACTTATGGCGGGATTTTCCCTATAGATGCTGGAGGGGTTACCTAGATGGCTTTACAAATACAATTCAGACGAGGCACTTACGCTCAGTGGGCTGCAGCGAATCCTGTGATGGCTTCAGGAGAGTTCGCTTTACAAACTGATGCTGGTGGTGGGCAATCTGCAGGTCAGTTCAAAATCGGTGACGGAACAACTACATGGAGCTCTCTTCCTTATGGCGGGCTGACTGGCCCTCAAGGAACGACTGCGGCAAACATTGACGGCGGAAGCTCTTCAACTATTCCAACAATTATATCGCTCGACGGCGGAAACTCAGGAGCACAATAATGGCTGTAATTATTCAACTGCGGCGAGACACTGCCGCTAACTGGACAGCGAACAATCCTACGCCAGGTGACGGCGAACTTTGTTTAGAGACCGATACTTTGCGATATAAGATCGGCGATTCGAGTGGGACGCAGTGGACTTCGCTCGGGTACGCAAGTTTGCCTGCAGGAGCAGCCACTTTGAATGGGCCAGCGTTCACTGGTGTGCCTACAGCGCCGACGGCTGCTGCGGGCACTAACACGACGCAGTTAGCTACTACTGCGTTTGTTGCAGCGGTACCAAGTACGTCAGTTATCGAAGTGCAGGTGTTTTCCTAATGGCTACTTTCACTAAAGGTTTATTGTCTGGGACTATTGCCACAGAGGGGCAGGCGTACGCAGTTGGAACATCTGACACTATCTTTCATAATGGCCCATCGGTGGCTACTTCGATTGATGAGATTTGGGTTTATGCGACTAACGCTTCTGCCGCAGACGCTGTTTTGAGTATTGGTTGGGGCGGTACTCCAGCGGGTCTTGACAAACTGATTAAGTTAACGATTCCAAAACAGGCTGGATACAAACTAGTGATCCCTGGCCTCATCCTGAAAGGCAACTCCGATGCGGCTCTTGGGGTTCAGTGTTCTTCTTCAATAGCTAGCGGTGTGAGCCTTACTGGCTATGTCAACCATATAACGGCTTAGGAACAGATTATGACGATAACAAAAATGCCTCTTTCTAAAAGCACCGATGGAAAAATGATTCAAAGTGTAGGAGGTCTCCCCACGCAGCTTCATGTTGCTTCTACGACTGTTACTGATATTGATGAGGTTTGGATTTGGGCATGCAATATTCATAGCGCAGATGTGTCAATAGACATAGGTTGGGGTATAGCTGGATCTTCGGCTACCAACAATACTTTTACTGTTCCAAAAGAAGCGGGATTGTATTTGGTAGTTCCTGGCTTAGTTTTCTCAGGCAGCACAACTGCATTTCCTAAGGCTGTAACGAGCACCACAGCCACTAGTAATCAAATTAACTTGGTTGGCTACGTTAATAGGCATTCTGTCTGATGCGGCAGGAACGCTTCAGCCCAAGTACCAATGTTTCTGGTTGGAAGGGGCGCCAGGATTACCTTAAGGGGTATCCAGGCGCTGCTATGTCTGACGCGTTGAACGGCGGTTTCGCTGGTGGCGGAGGATACGTTCTTGAGGATAGCTACGAGTTTTTTTCTAAAGCGTCTTATTCAGCCAGGATGAATATTCAAAATATTCCTCAGACTCATAGACATCTTCATATCGATTTCACTAACTCTAATCAAAGTAGCTACTGGGGCGGTCTTCATTGCACAGTGATGTTCAATCAGCCTAGTAGTGTTCAGCCTAGTCAGCCTAGTGATGGTAATTGGGATGGAATGGATGGGTACTACTACTATAAAGGCTGGTCTACTGGCGACGGTCAAAATAATACAGGTGCCAGGTCTTCTTTCCTTCCGCTTACACAAGGTTATTCCAACAACGCAAACGCTTTCAGTCTTCAAATCTACAATTATTCTGATTCTACTGCGGTTTGTAAACCAGCAAAATTGTGGAGCCAATTCAACTCTGGCAACAATTCAAGTTACTCCGTTTTCCTAGAAAGTTACGGTTTCCTCCTAGCGTCTGCTGGCACCCAAAACGGCGATCCTTCTCCTGCTATCACAAGCATTCAAACATACGACTCGTACAACAATGGTTCCTCTAATTATCAGAGTTTTAATGTTTATGGGTTTGGAGGTAAGGTCTAATGCCTTTGCAGCAAGATCGAGTGGTTCGTTTCGGTGAGCTTTCAGGAGCAGATATAGAAGGCTTGTCCACTGTTGAGTTCACAAACATTCCTACAGATTTTTGTAAATTAGAAATTCATGGGGTTGGCAGAACCCTGATCAAAGATGTTGGGCAGGGCGCCTCCTATGATTACATTTATCTAAATACTTATTTCCAAACGATAGATGTAACAGGGCTGTCTGGTGTCCTTACTGGTGATGTTACCCAGGAGAACGGTCAAAATTATTTCACTAGTCGAACTATGAATCAGCAGAATACAGGTAAACATTATTTGGGGATAGGGTCAGAGTTTACTCCTTCGTCGTTTGGCGCTGATTATGGTGGCGACCAGTTCGTGTTCAGATACTGGGTAATGGAACCAGGCTCATCTCGATCAAAAACTGTTCAGTATGAATCAAACTTTCATACGACAGGTATTTCCCCTGGCAACAGTCAGTGCAATGCTCGAAACTTTGGGCAGCATCGTATTGATTCTCAAGCTGGCGCTACAGGCGCCGAATATGCCACGAAAGTATTTGACAGTTTCAAGATAACTCTTACTGGAAACAATACTGCTACACCTCATGTCGTGTTTGCGCCAGGTTCTCGTATTTGGCTTGAAGGATGGGGCGGAGGTCACGCATAATGACACAACCATGGGAATTTTTGGGTTACCAAAAACTTAGTTCAGACACTGCAACTGTAGGTTTTAATAATCTTTGGGATGCAACATCGCCAGCGCCTAAATACAACAACATGAAATTCAAAATGGTCGCTGAACTCTTAATCACAGACACCAATGATTTATTGCCAACTAGTGGTAATCAGGGAGTTTACTACAACATTACACCCGACGGTACGGCTAACTATTTCGACGTTGCGTACTACCAAAAATATGACACAAACGCTTCTAATGGCGGCGTTGCCAACTGGACTTCTCCTTTGACTGCAGCGAGCAATAGTCTAAACGGCTTTGGTGTAGGCCAATACGGCTGGGTTGTGAATCAGGGCACTACCAACTATCAACGTCGCTATTCGTCAGCAGAAGACAATCTGCAATGGGCAACCTACGAAATTAACTGGTCTTCTCAATACCAAATTGGGGAAGCCATGCAATTGAAAGGTTTCAATACTATGTCGCGCACCAACAGCACCGCAATGTACAACCACGTTCTTGCCTCAGCAGGCACTGGCGGCACAAAAATAACTGCTGGTACCACCTCCAGCATGTGGTTCCAAGCCCAATACTATACCTGGAAAGCAGGCTCAAAGTTTTGGATATGGGCCATGCGAGATTCTAATTCATTCTAAATTGAAAGGCCGAAATGACTAATCCTATGGTTTCGACTCATGACTGTGCTACAGGCATTACGACTGAACGCGAAATGACTGACGAAGAAATGGCGGGACTAGAAACGTCACGACAAGAATCCATAAAGCAACTTGAAGCAGAAAACGTTCAAGCAGTTGCCGCTAACGCCAAGTTAGCTGCAACACGCGAAAAGTTTTTAGGCATGGGGTTAACGCAAGAAGAAGTTGAACTTATTGTTCCTGCCGATCAACAAGTGCATTCGATGGAAGCACTTGTCGAGTGACAGATATTGGGTTAGAAGACGTTATTGAATCTTTGTCTGAGCGGGGCCAGATGGAATGGGAACTTGCTTGTATGCGAGTCCAGATTAAAGCGTTGCAGGATGCTGAATGCACCTGCGACTGCTGCTGCGGCACAGACGAGCCCTAGTTAGAAAAGGTGGATTATGGCTAGGAAGCTAAAACTAAGCGATTTAAAAAATTTAGCAGTCCCTAATGGTGTGGTGTCTGACAGATTCTTGAGGGAAGATCCAACACCTGTAAATCCGAGATTCTCGAGGACTACCTTACCAAGCAGAGATAAGCGTATGACTGCTTTGCCTTTCGAGCCTACTCTCAAAGATCTTCTTCTCGAAGTTGAACTGTACGACCAAATGAATCGTGACAGCGCTACTTATCCGACAGACATTCCGATGGGGAATGTCCGAGGGACTCAGAACTATCCGATGGATATTCCGATGGGGAATATGGGGCGTACATCTGATCTTGCGGCTGCACAAAGACAAAGAGATTTTCAAGCTTTAGTAACTGGGGCTCCCGATATGAGGGCTCAACGTGCGTTAGATCAACAGTTCTATGCGACAGATTATCGGCCTTCGAGTGGCTCTTCGAGTAGCTCTGCTGATACCAGTGTTATCCCGCCGTCTCAAGCCGACATCCAGTCAAAAACTTTCGGTGAGATTGGTGGCAATTTAGCTCCAGGGAATCAAAACAATGGGAGTACATTCCAGTCTCCGAAATATCCAAACCCTGTTTATGGTGGCTACTCGGTTGAGGCCCTTCAGGAACTCAAAGCGAATTTGGCGGGCACTCAGAATCAGCGCAATTTGTTGACGCGTAATCGGGCAATGGACATGGACGATTTAACTCGAGGCTATGACAAGAAAGTTGCTGCTGTTCCTGCTGGGTACAACCAGAAAGGTCTTGTTGATAGCGGCCTAGTTGGTAGAGATGTGAAACGTGCGGGAACCGATTATGGCCGTTCTGCGGGCCGAATCGATATGGCTTTCAACGACAGTTTAGACACGTTGTTTAAGAAAGATGATGGCTACCGTCGTAAAGCTATGGATGACAGTTACAAGGGTTTTAACGCAGATGCAGAAAGACGAGCAGCGATGGCTCCTGATATCAGATCGGCTTTGGGGTAACAAAATGGCTATAGATCCACGACTTGGTTATGACCCAGCTATTTTGCAAAAAGTTGGCCCAGATGGCAAACCGATACCTAGCTTTAGCGCAAATCCAAATACTGTTCGTAATGCTCCGACAGGGGATTACGATAAGCAGTGGGCTATCGATGATCGGAATGCCACAAACTTTGGTCGGATCACAAGGGAACGTTTAGCGAGAGAAGCTGAGGCTGCTGCTCGTGGAACCGCTCGCCAATACAGTAGCGGAGATTTTCCGAATAATGATCCAGCGAAGAATCAATACCCGACTGATTATTCTGGTGTTGACATTGATGCTTTCAATCAGCGTGCTTTGCCTCCTACGAGTCAAGAGATGACCGCTGAGTTGTATGACATGATGAGAGGCCAGGCGGAAGCTAACAACTCGTCGACGAATCAATACAATTCGGATGCTCGAGACATCCTGCTTGGAAACATGGTTCCTGAGGCTGGGGGTGTTCGCTCTGGCGGATATATAGATGATCGTTATCGGCAGGGTTTAGATAATAACTCGGCGATGAATGATTTGAAGATAGCGAACATTTTGAACGAGTTGGGGATACAAACTGATTCTGCTCAAGGTTTGTATGGGGCGACGACTGGAGGCGCTACAGGGCGTCGGGACATGATTTACGGTCAGCAGGACGCTAAAGCTGGTCGTGTTGGTAATCAGTTGAACGATTACGAAATGATGATGTTTAATCAGTTGGGGCAGGAAGAGGGAGCGGCGCAAGATTATCGTTCGCTGTTGGAGGAAGGCGCACGAGGTCGACGTGATGAAGGTCGGGCAGGTATAAACGCAGGTTACGATCGGGCGATTGAGGCTGGCGATCGTCGCCAGACTGAGGTCGAAGCTAACAACAGAAGATATGGCGCAGATCCTTACAATCAGATGGGTTCCGAAACGCGAGCTCTGTTAGAGACTTCAAGAATGATGTCTAACGATTTCGCTCAAACAATGGCTGACATTGACGAGTCGATCGAGATTGATCGTGCGTTAGGTATAGCTTCAGAGTTCAGTACTGCTCGAACAGATCTGAAACAGAATCTGTGGGCGGCTAGAAGTCAACTTGAGAACGAAGTAGCGACCACGAAGGACACTGCGGCGTTAAATGCGTTTGACACTATTGCGGCTGCGAACGTCAATTTGGCTGCTTCTCTTGGTGCAGCTAATTTGTTATCGGCGCAGAACTTGTCCGCTATTAGCGAGGCAACTTTGCTTCAGAATCAGCAACTTGAGCAGGCTATGTCTGGAGCTAAGTTCGCTGCGAATCAATCTTTCGCTGCAGACAAGTATGCGGCCGATCAACTTTTCGTTGAGAAAGTCAATGAGATAGATGTTAGTGAAGCTCAAGGCAGGATTTCGAGCGCTGTAGCGAACGAACAGAAAGCTTCAGCTAAAGCTGAACGCACAACCTTGTTTAATGAGAAAGTTCTTAACGAGGCACCAACTGCTGAATACTTCGGTATTGATCCACGGGTATGGGCCGCTATGAACAGCGATCAAAAGCAGCTATATTTTGAGGCGTCTCTTTCGGGTGAAATTTCTGTCGAGATAGATGGTCAGCAAATTTTGATGAGCGCTGATCAGGTTCTTAAGAATAAAGAACTGAATCAGAATTTCGCTACGGATACTGCGAAGCTTGCTGAGGATGCCCGCCAGTTTGATCAGAAAGAATCAAACATGCAGGAACTAGTAGAGCAGGCTGCTGCGGCGGGGCTCGATATTGGTGAACTAATAATTGAGCACCAAAAGCTGCAAGGAGATTATGACGTCGGCGAGACTAATCTTGAGCCACCTCCTTTCGATGTTTTTGTGTTGGAAGCAATTCAGAGGCAAGACGCTAAGGGTGTCGAAAATTTTATGCAGCAAGAACAGGAAATGGAGTTACGTAATCAGCAGCGTTTAGCTGACCTAGGTTTCGCAGGAGCAACTCAGAACCCTGCGACGGTCGCTGATGACGATGGACAAGGCTCTAAAGGATACTTTGGGCTTAAGGGACCTACTGCGTGGGAGGTTTTGACAGGGCTTTTCGGCGCTGGGAACGCTGTAGGGAACGCTGTTCCTAGCAGCATCAATCCAGCGAATCTTGACGTGGGTTCTCTGTACGACTTTATTATGAATCGCGATTAAAGGTAATCTATGGCTGCTCCAACTCGTGCCGAATTGCTCGCCAACATTCCTGTTTCTCGTTCTGAAATTATTAACACTGGCCGTAAATCAGGAATCGATAAAGCTTCTATTATGAAAGCAGTCGGCGCAACAATTGAACCCTCTGAGGTTCAAGGCCCGACATATGCAGAGAAAATTGATGCTGCTTTGCGGGCTGTAGCTCCACCTACTCTCAAATTCAATGAGCCTGAGTATGGGTTCGCTCCAGATCCGAACGTCGTACGAGAAGAACCTAAAGAGAGAAAGAGTTATGCAGGAACTACTTTAGGTAGTGTCGTACGTAACAGCGGCATGAAAGTGCTGCAAGCTGGTATAGCCATTCCTGCTTCGACGGCGATGGAAACCATGGACCTGATAACAGGTCAAGGGCCGAGCGCTAAAGACTGGTTCAATCAGAGTTTTGTTGAGCCAATCAGTTGGGGTGTTGTCAGAGACAAACATCCCAACATTTACCGAAACATGATTATTCCTACTGGTGGCTTGTCAGCAATTCCTTATGGTTTAGATCTAGTTGGTTGGGAAACTGCAGCTGATCTTTCAGCAGATTTTATGTTCGATTTGTGGAACGCTACAGGCGGGTTAAACAAATTCGTTGGGGTTGGTAAAGGGGCGATGAAAATCGCTGACGATTTAACTGAGGCTGCTATTGATCTGTCTGCGTTAGGCGCTCGCACTACCCAAGTTTGGGATGGTGCGATGGCTGCTGCGGCTACTGAAGCTGCCACTATTATTAGGCAGAAGAAAAGTATTTCTGCTGGTGTCAGGTTCCTGAAACAAACTGCTGAGGGCCGTGAGGTTATGCGGCAAATGGATTTGGTTCCTGGGCTTAGACTCAGGCTTCCTGGAACGGGACCAGCGACCCGAATTTTGCAACTCGATAAGTTACCTGGTGTCGGACCGATGCTCGCTAAGCGTCGGGCACAGCAGGTACCCGAGTTTTATAAGCAGGCGGTGAAGGTCACTGACGAGGAGTTAGCTGCACAAATATTGAAGGAAGCTAAGAATCGTAAGCTTGGTGGCGTAGCCACTTTAAAAAACCCTCAGGCGGCGTTGGATGACGTAGGGGACACAGTTGAAAGTTTGGCGTATCTTGCTTCACGCCAACCTGTGGAGCTTCGAGCCCCTGGCAAGTTCGGGTTAGGTAACGAAATTGTTCAAGTTATGGACGCACCGTTGCGAGGTTTCCGACAAGCGAAGAAAGCTTTAGGTGGTGAAGCGGTTGACGAGTTCTTGCAGAAAAAAGGTTTGTCTCTGTTTGCTGCTCCTTACAAATTTTTGAACGTCTTGAAGGAATCTGAAAGCCCTGTCGTCGGTTGGGTTGGTGCAAGGATTCATGACGCAGGACGTAATGCTGATTGGGCTGCTAGACATTTCAATGACCAGTTGGAGGCAAGAGTTCAACGCGCTTTAAATGAGGGGCAACTACTTAACATCGATAAGGATTCTCTTTCTGAACTTGCAGCGTTTGATCCGTTTATCAGAGCCGAAGATGGCAGCAGAGTTGCTCGCCGTGAAAACCTTGGTGAGGAGTTCGCTGATTTAAGTGACGACAATTTAGAGAAACTGTACGACTTAAGCCGTCAGGCTGCCGATTACGCCAGTGAGATGAACATTGCCGCTCGAGGCAATGTTTTTAAAACTCAGGTTGATGAGATTATTGAACAAGAGGGCGGCTACGTTCCTCGTAGCCCCACACCTGAAGGGAAAGAACTTCTTGGTGCAGCGGGCGATGATTTACCTCCGACCATTCCGAAAGATAAACGTTTCGAGGGTGGGAATCTTAAAGATCGTCGCGTCAAAGTTGGTGGTGAAGTTGTTGTCACAGTCGACAAGAGTTGGGTTCCGCCAGAGGGGTTTGATCCGAACCGAATTAAAGTTATGGCAAGCGGTAATCGTCAAGTCACTTTGATTGACGAAGTAGCTGATCCTCGTGAGGTTGGTCGTTCAGTTGCGAAGCAGGTGAACGAAGCTGCTAACGCTGCAGATCTTCCTAACATTTATGAGACAGGCTACAACACTGTTTGGGGACGTTACGCCAACGTTGTTGGCGATGATTACAGGATGCGTCTTATAGAGAACAAGATGGCAGAGTTCGGAATGCTTTTCGAGGACGCAGAACTTGATGCTGCTTTGCTGAAAGAAATCAGGGACCAGTTATCTGAGACTTTGCCGAAACTATCGAAAGAGAAAAGCAAAATAAGTAACGCTCGTAAAGCGGCGAAGAAGGCTGATGATCTTAGACGAAAGTGGTGGAAGGACAATGTTCGACCGTTGTTCCCGAACGATGAGAAGAGTTTAGATGTAGCTGTGCAATGGGAGCAAGCATTCAATGATGCTTCCTCCGCAGCAGCGGAACTTTCAGTCGTACAGCAGCGTCTGAGGGAAATAACTGGAGAGATCGCAGATCTTAACAAGGGTGTAAATAACTCGATTAAGAACCCGAGATATCAGAAAGCGGTCGCTGAGGCTGTTCAGCTTCAGGCCAGAGCTAGGCAGTTAGAGGATTTGTCGAAAGCTCGAAACGATGTTGTTGACACGTTGAAGAAGATGCTCGATATTGAATCTGCGGATGGGCCTATTGGTGCTCAACCGTTAGAGGTTCGTCAGTATCTTCGTGGGTTGCGTGGCGTGGAAATGAACGATCAGAAGATCGCTGCTGACGCGTATGATGATTTGAACGACATTCTTGTTGAGCAGCTTGATTTCATTGAGAACGAGTTACTTCCAGCAATATATGAAATGTCTGAGCGATACAGTTTGAGCACTCTTGAAGCAGATCAGTTAGATGTTCTTGTGCGTGGGTTAAGGAACAAAGATGGTTCTTTAAAGAAGACGCAAACAAAAAAATCGTCGACTCGTATTCAAGAGTTCCATCGGCAGATCGATGAGTTCAGAAACATTGATGGGGAGTTAGGTTTCGAGGATCAGTTATCGACAGCTAATCCTGGGTTCGCTCCGAGGGTGCAGGCAGCTAAGGCTGTTGCTGACGCTGAGCGTCAGACTCAATGGATTCAGGCACAGTTCGCTGCTTTAGGAGCAGCGGATGAGGTTGCGACTGTTGCTCGTGGGATGGATCTGCCGACGGGCAGATTCGATGAGACACCTGAAGTGGTGACACTTAAAGAAACGCTCGAGTTGGAGCAGGCAGATTTAGTGGCCCGCAAGGTTGAGATGCTTGAAGGGTTAAAGATTCTTCAAGAGAATCAGACCAGTCTGTTTGATCAGATGCAACTTCGTTTCAATATGGCTGATGAGGCGATGGCCTATGGTGATAGGGCTGACGCTTTATATCAAACGAAGATGGCTCAAATCGCTGAGTATGAAGCTCAGGCTGAGAGTTTCATTTTTGATGAGATCATTCCTCTGTACGACAAATTTCGTCAAGGTTTAGATTCTCTTTCTCTTCGTGCCGAGTTGCAGCGTGAAACGGCTGAAACTCTTGGGTTCGAGTTGAATAAAGTTTACGACGATTTGATGGATGGTCTTCAATCGTTAGGCGCCGAACATTCGATCGGTGGCAGTAAGCAAACCATTGATACTGTTCAAATGCTGTTGAAACAGGACAACGCTCGATGGGGCGGTTACCACACTATTCTTGGTAATTCTGAAATTGACGTTGGTCAAATAAGGGATGT
>Ga0208134_1001569_pt1 | contig 12980 bp, 16 predicted proteins | sample VirMetDEL_Mar_31_FD_184515 | JGI IMG/M metagenome (GOLD analysis project Ga0208134, IMG submission 184515) | Aqueous microbial communities from the Delaware River and Bay under freshwater to marine salinity gradient to study organic matter... | ecosystem: Environmental > Aquatic > Marine >... | reverse complement strand
AATCGTTATTTGTCCTATAAAATTGAAGCTTTGCATTCACCCCGTCCATCTCAATAAATTTAATGCTAATGTTACTGGTAGCAGTATAACTGCAGGCTTGTTGCACTGTCACAGAAGTCTCTACGGCGTGACTCCAAGCGCCAACGCCATTTAATTCTTCTGGCGTGATAATATCCTCCAAGCAGTCAATGGTGGTATAGGCTGCTGCTAGCGCCGCCTCAAGTATTAAGATTTCAGCCTCAAGTGATAAGATTTGCTCATTAAGTATTAAGATTTGCTCATTAAGTATTAAGATTTGCTCATCAAGTATTAAGATTTGCTCATCAAGTATTAAGATTTGCTCATCAAGTATTAAGATTTGCTCATCAAGTATTAAGATTTGCTCATCAAGTATTAATTTTTGCTCATCAAGTACTAAGATTTGCTCATCAAGTACTAATTTTTCAGCCTCGCATAACTCTAACTTGTCTGCAAATAGCTCTTCTAATTCTTGGACTTGCATCAGTACTTCACCTACAGACGGCAAGTCAAGAATAGCGCGACGATCAGTGAAAGTGAAATTAGGATTAGCGTTAGCATCAATAGTATTCACAGTCATCTCGGTCAAGATATTCATCCGCCGCGCCAACTCGCTAACTTGAACTCTTAAATCATTATAAGATAGCTTCTTGGGATTCTTTAATTGTGGGATAGACATATCTAAAGGTTTAACTGATTATTTTTCTGAGTCTTTGAATTTCGACTATGACATCATCTAAACTTGGCATTGAGAGAATAGCATTTGATCCAGCAAAGACAAACTCAGCCACGTCCGTGTCTGATACTTCTTTCGCTATCATTAATAAATAAACATTCATGCGATTGGTCACCTCATACTGTAACTCTTGCAGCTGTTGATAGCTCGGCTCCTCTGGGATCTTGATTTGTTGAAAGCTCATTAGTAAGCAACGGCTGTGACAGCTTGATATATATCACCCATCCAGCGAGTGATCTGGGTGGACTCATATACATCAGGATTGCCAGATCGTTGAACCGTTGAGAATCCATCGTTTTGAACAATCGAAAAGGACCTCTCAGTAAACACAGATAACAGCGCTGGGTTTGTAGAATATTGATATTCTAGTTTGGATCGAACTACAATTGATCGAGCAGGACTTCTGACGTATTCAACTTCGGGACCATAACTGGTTTCTGTAGTTGTCGTGTCGTCTGGATTTGTTGTTACTGTCGTGATAAGCTCACGGGTTCTGCCAAATGTTGGTGGTCGTGTAATCACCGTGGTAGAGTAGTCAACGTGTGGAACTGGCACGCGTGCGAATTTGCGCAAAAATCTTATGTAGCCGCCGTCATGATAGCTGAAGTTTGAGTCGCCGACCCATCGTGCTTGCAAGTCGGTGTAGATGATCTCGATCAGCCCGGCACTGACTGCGCTAGATAACTTGGTGCCATAGGTAAGCTTGTTGGCCTCATAGGCATCCTGCGAGCAGACGCACTCGAAACCATACACGGTAGTGGCTGTATCGTTAAAATCGGTAAACGGTTTGTCCATCCACGATTTAACTGCGCGGACGTTTGCAAGTGCTGTGGTAGGTGTGGCCATAAGTTAAGAGGTGCGGGTCAGTTCTGTTTCGATTACTTTGAGTGAGTCGGAAGACAGCTTGGCGTAATTCATTGATGCTGATGCAGTAGCGTTTCCCGTTTCTGTGCTTGGTCCGCCTAGGGCTGCGGTTGCTAAATCGGCATTGGTTCCAGCTGTAGAATTATCTAAAACACCAGGATTTTGACGTGCTTTTGCTTTCAAGAAATTCTCCTTACCTTCCTTACTTAAACTATTAAAATAAGCATCTGTGCCGGGGCCGCCAGTCGCAGCGCCACCGCCACCACCACCGCCACCACCACCGCCACTGTCTTCCGTAGCTTTAGCTTTCTCACCTCTAAGATCTGCCCATGCATCTTTCATTTTCCCTGCGCGCTCTATTGTTGATTTCTCAAATGCAGCAGAGTCTATTTCCATCTCTTCGGTGGCTCTTTTCCAATTCTCGGCAATTTTTTCTGGCACATCCTTTAATGTTTCAAATGCTCCTTTTGCTAGATCCACTGATTCTTTGGCTGCCTTGCGTGATGCAATAACATCTCCAGACATAGCAAGACTAGCTGCCTCAGCGCCTCGAGCAAGTGCGGCGAAGGATTGAATAGCTGGCTGCATTACAATTCCAACGCTTCTTGATAAGAATCCAAAGAAGGACATCGCTTTACCAGTCAGCATTGCAAACATATCGCTGACTGCTCCTAGTCCACCGAAGAACATTTTAAAGGCTGGAATGACGACAGCCAAAACTTCGCCAGCCATAACAGTCATTTTGCGTTTAAAGCTTTCAATCTGATCGGCTGCCTGGTCCATCTTTGCAATGGTATCTTTACTCATTACCTCGCCAGCCCTTTTGGCTGCGCCTTCAAGTCCACCATAGCCCTGCGGACCAGCTAGGTTTTGCAGAACTTCCTGCAAAGCTGGTCCGGCTTTCTCACCCAGGATACGCGACACTGCATTGTAGGCCGCAGCCTGATCGGTCGCTTTTGATTGAGCGATTGCGATGGCTTCCATTTTTTCCTCTGTTTTTAAATTCTTAAACTCGTTTAGGTTGATGCCTAATTGCACAAATGCATCGCCGTATGATTTATTGCCTTTAATCGCTTCCTCCGTTCTGAGCTGCACGTTGCGCAATGCTCGCGCCAGAATTTCAGTGCCAACTCCAGCCTCGCGTGCGGCAAAGTCGAGAACCTGCAACTCGGTTGTGCCGATGTTCATCTGCACCGCCATGTCTGAAATTTTGCTTCCTAGATCGATCGCTGAACGCGCAAGCATGCCAAGACCCGCTGCTCCGGCGATCGCGCCAAACTTCTTAATCGCATTAGCGGCGAAATTATTGATGCCCTTTTGCGACTTAGCTAAGCCACGCTGAAACTTAGTGGTGTCTAATCCAACGCTTGCTTGTATTTCTGTTTTAGCCATGTGATTTTAGAAAGTCTGATTTTACTGATCTGAGTCGTTTAGGTTCGGCATATTTCTCGCCGTTGCGAATACGCTGCGCCCGGCAGCATTGAAAAACTATGCGCAAATCAATATCTGCTACTTCTTGCGGATCGATACCGTAGGCCGCTCCGTATTCATCACAGAGAGCCGCGATTGATGGAATCGCTGGCATACTGTTCTTTTTAGATGTTCCACCGAAACTAGAAGCTGCTGGTGTTTCTTCAATTGAAGATGCTAAATGAGCGTATATGTCTTTGATCAATCCTTCTACATCTTTAACCTTTGCAATGCGCTTAACAAAGTCTGAGCTGTCTGCGCTTGGCATAAACTCTGGCATGTGGCGCCAGATGTATGCAGCAATGTCGCCCTCGATTGGATCGCTTCCGCAGATGAAAGCGTTGCCTGCTAATTCAAGATCGGCAAGAGAACGTAAAGAAAGTGGCGCGACAGTAAACTCTCCAATACAAATGCCAACAGCGGACGCCCAAGGTGAAAGGCGCGCCCGCTCAATTGATTTCCTGACTGCCGCGTAATTACTCGCCGCCGTCGCTGTTGCTGTTTGCTTCGGTAGACTCATTTTTTGCGGTTTTCTTTGTCTTCTTTTTTGCCTTTGTCTTGTGCGCCTTGTTGCGTGCAATCAAATCATCTGCCAGGCACTGCGCTACTTCTGCGGTCGAGCCGATTGTCTTTATCTGACCTCCGATTCGATACGCAGAGGTCAGCGTGATGTCTATTAGATTGCCCATATTAAGGTGCGACGCGAGATACTAGAAGAACGCCAATTTCAAACACGTCGGCGTCGTCTTTAGAGCGAGACGCTTTAACGTTAAGAACGCGCAGTGTGCTGGTATATCCGCTTGCGTCGTAGTCATGCGTAAACTCGACACCGGCTTCTGGAAATGCAGTTGCAGTTGTAGCCTTCTGCAAAGTCATAGTGCCTTCGATTGGATCGCTAGAAGCGCGTGTTTGTTGCTCTGCCCAGTCGCCGTATTCGTCTGTGCGATTGATACCGCGAGAAGTTACGGATTCGAGGTCAATTGAGTCTGCGATATAAGTCACAGCATTGATGGTAACAACGTCAAGACCTTGTGGAAAATTAGCGGGTGATGTAGATGGTAATGCCATAATATTTTAGTGATTAGGTAGGTTTAATAAGGGTTTATGTGTCAAGCTATTCGGAATTGGATAGAATAAGAAAGTGATGATATTCGGTGTTGATCTTCGTGGCTGCGCTCTGTGCCAGTTGGTATGATTTGGGTAGGTGATAGATTGCCAGGCCAATGTTTAGCTAGAATCGCCGCGTCGATCTCTTCGAGGCTTTTGCGGACAGTTGCCACTAATTGAGAGTGGCGGCTTTTAAATGCCGGGATTGTTGATGCATTAACTGTTGGAGCTGGCTCTTCGCCAAAACCATTTACCAGCCAGCCAGTTTCTGGAGGTGTCGCACTAATACTAGATATAGAATAATAAGAGTTTGGTGGAATAAAATCGGTGGGTGTATCTGTAATATACCATTGGTTCAGGGTATCGCTCCAAAGATAAAATAGCGGAGTTGTTTCATCTGAGTCATATAGCGTGTATGCTGGACGACCATCAATGCTGTTGCCATTACGCACATAGACTCCATTGGCAGCATCGGTTCCTGCACCTGTGACATTATACTCGTCGCGAGTAGGTGAAATGGTGACCTGATCAGAGCTGGCTAATGGTGTTTGCACTTCTATAGTTATAGAGCCACTGTAATTATCATACACGCCGCTGCTATTTTGATGCCGGTCGCTAATTGGCGCACCTGCGTCGATCTCCAGAGTGACGAACTCATCATGCAAATCGCCCTGGGCATAGTCGTCTGCGATGCGCAGCTCGATGTTGGCTGTGGCCAGTAGGGTTTTGAAGCCCTGCTCTAGCCCGCTCTCAAAGTCGTAGTATGTTAGATCCATAAGTTATCTGGTTTTAAATCCTGCCTTTTTGGCGTTAGCGCGAACCAATGCTTCTAAATTCTTAACCATCGCGACCATGCGAAAGCGCTCGACTGCGTTGAGTCTGCGCATTGTAACGTCTAGGCCTTTGGCGTTGCTGGTAAATCTTGCTATTGCTGGGTTGCGTGTAACTCTCACTGGCGTGTTTACTTTGCCAAAGTGCTTAGCGATCCACGCTGGCGCTTTCGGACGCCCTAATCGCAGCGCAGCGAGCGCGAACGATGCCTTGGCGATACCGACGTTGTCCATTGCCCTCTTGAGTCCGGCGTTTACGTCTTTGTTTTGAAGCATGACAATTGGCTGAGTGCCGCGATTAACTCTGCCGCGATTGTTGCGTTGCTTGTTTCTCAAGTTGTCACTGTAATCGCTGACGCGCAAATTGTGCTTGTTCGATCCTTTCATGTATTCCAAGCGTTTTTGAATATAGGCCGTGTCCCCGCTTCTAATAGCTGAGCGCATATTTTTGTCGGTCCAGTTTGTAACTGTTCCCATTTTCTTTACAGCCGAATAAAAGCCAGCGCGGACCGCAGCCTTGCCGACGCCCATTGCGCCGCCGGTAGTGTAGGTCGGCTTGCCACTCATCTTTGGAAAAGACTTAAATGGAGGTGTTACCTTTGACAGTAGCTGTGCCAATAGCCCAGCCTGCTCCCTAACTACAGTTGGCTCGTCCAGCTTCAGTTGCTTGACTAGCTTCTTGGCTTTCGCCTTGAACAGCGTGGAATCAACTGAGAAGTTATTAGCCATCTTGCTTGTGCAGTAGGATTTCCCAGGTAGCGGCATCGACTGATTCAATGCCGGTAATGATGTATCGTGACTGGTCGCTCTTGGTGATCGCCTCATTGATCATTGGTGGCGCACCTCGTATAAATAGTGACTTTGATACGCTCATGGCGTTAGTCGTTTTGACTTCATAGCCTTGCAGCTTGTCGAAGTCGGTTGGTGCATCATCGCCGCGAAACACGCCGCGAAACGCACCAGTATGATTGCTCATTGTAAATAATTCGCCAGCAAAGCTTTCTGCCTCGGCAAATCCTTTTTTCATTTCGTCGTCAAAGCTCATAATGTAAACAAATGCGGCCCGCCCGATATTGAGCGAGCCGCGTGGGTTTGTTTGGGTAGAATTTTACTTCTTAGCTTTTTTCGCCTTAATTGGCGCAGGCTGACCGATGACCTTCTTCTGTTTGTCGGTATGGCCCTTGCGGATGTAAACGATCTCGCCTGGCTCCTCGCATGACTTGTAAGCGTCTAAGCACTTACCAGCATCTTCGGAACATTCTAAAACCTTAACGACGCCCTTTGCGGAGCGGTGGATTGTGACTGATGGTTTGAACATAGTGTTTTAAATTTAAGGATTAAAAAGCGCCCCGACGAATCGAGGCGCTTTGAAAATAAGCTTACGCGCTTGTGATACGGTGTCCGGCTGTGCCAACTCCTACGGATGCGCCGAAGAGCACATTAACGTTGAAGTAGAGTGTGCCGTCAGCGCTGTACCATTTGCGGAACTGAACTGGAAGACCAAGACCTGGGATAACTACGGTCTCGACATCGACGCCTGCCTTAGCAGTCATCTCATCAGCAACGACTGTACGTGCTGCCATGATCAGAGCTGACTTGTGGAATGCGAATGCTGCGAGGTTTTCACCGTTTGCGTCTGCAAGGGTTGTCTCGTAGGTGTCGAAGTTGGCAACGCGAGGAACGATGGCTCCAGCCTTGTCAGCAGTGATGCCTGGGATTTCAGCGCTGTTGAGTGTCTTCACCAAGCTTGCATAGTAAGTTGGGTTAGCGAAGAGCGAGCGGCCAGACTTGAGAGTCTTAGCGCTTGTCAACAGTGCATTGAAGTCGGCCAGATCATCGCGGTCGAAGTTTGCTGCGGTGATGACTTCAGTCGATGCGAAGTTAGCATTGACGACGAGGTCCCAGATGTAACCGAATACGGCTTCGCCGACAGCTTCCATTGCTGGCTCAAGGAACAAGCGATTCAAGTCGATTTCAGACTTGCTGCGCTCCAGGTCAGTGAATCCATAAGTGAATCCTTTGAACTGATTGAGTGTAACAGTCTTCGCGACCATTGCTACGTCAGACTCGTTGGTTTGATAACCAGTAGTCATGTCGCCCGCAGTGACGTTAGTCGGAATGCGAGTGGTGATGGATTCGCCGGACTGAGAGATGTCAGTGGAGAAGTCTGTGGAGAGTGCAGAGAGAGGAGCGAACAAGTCGGTCAAAGCCGGCAAGCTGTCCTGTGCTACTTTGGCGAGATTAACGCCTGCAATTGTATTAGCCATTAGATGTGTGTGTTATTGTGGGTGATTATTGACCGATCACAGACTTGTGCTCGGCATAAAATTCTTGAGCGCCTTGGAAGTCGCGTGCGTCTTTCAGTGCGTTGTATTCTTTCCAGAATGCATCTTCAGTCATCGCTTTGGGTGTTTCCTCTTCGATGGCATCTTCGATGGCTGGTGTGCCAGATTCAGCGAGAAGTTCTGCGGCCTTTTCTGCAATCGCTTGTGCGGTTTGCTCGGTCGCTAATGCGAGTGCGTCGATGTGTTCTGTCTTCAGCAATTCAACTTCTGCTTTTGAATCAACAATTTCGTTTTGAATCAATGCAACTTGCTCTTCATGCAAATCGATTTCGTTTTGTAGCTTTTCGATTTGAGCGTTGCACACTTCAATTTGACGTGCTTGGCACTCAATCTTGATGCCGTCGATCTTAGCTTGTGGAATGGCGCTGAACTCTTTGAGAGATTCCATATCGCCAATCGAAGCTGCTGCAAGGTTTGCGTCGCTGATTACATCAATAAAGCCATTTTCAAGTGCTTCCTCGGCGGTGTAATAAGTTTCTTCTTCCATTGCTGCGTCAAGTTCTTCGGCGCTTAGGTTTGAGCGGCCATAGCTTGTGCGAATGTTTGATTCCATCTTATCGAGTAAGTCGGCATCTTTGCGTAGTTGCTCGGCGCCGCCCATGCTCATGGTCCATGGGTTATGGATCATCAACAGCGCATTGGCTGCCATGTGGATCTCGTCGCCGGCCATTGCGATGACGGATGCCATCGATGCTGCGAGCGAGTCAACGTGTGTGACTACTTTAGCGCTGTGGCGCTTGAGTGCGTTGTATATGGTGTTGCCTTCAACAATCGAGCCGCCGCCAGAAGCGATGCGTAGATTAATAGTTTCGACATCGCCCAAGCCTTTCAGCTCGTCAATGAACTCATTCGCTGAAATACCAAATCCGCCGATTGAGTCGTAAATGTATATTTCAGCCTCGGTGGATTGATTGCCCTCCGCGTCTGTTTTGCGGTCCATTGCGAACCATTTATTTTGTGTAGTCATAAGTTATATATGGGTTTATGTGTCAAGTGACTGAGATTCTTCTGATTCAGTGTCTTCGTCTTTGATTTCTAAAGGGATATCGCCAGGCATCAGCACGGTGCCAAGTTCGGCATCAGCCAGCCCATTGGCTTGTGCGATTAGTTTGCGCTGCGCTAAGTATTCAGCCCGGCGAGTAGTAAACTCGATTGGATCATATCCACGCTTGGCTAGGATGTCGTATTCAGATGCGACGCCAGCGCGTAAATCTTCGCGGTCTGCCTTGCGTGCGTTGCCATCGTCCACGGTAAACTCACGCGGCTTGGTAAAGCTGCACTTGGTCCAGTCTTCCGGCAGTGTGTAAATACCTTGCTTGGCGCGCTTGGCGATGATGTAAAGCGCCATGCGTTTGCGGAATCGGGCCAGACACTCAACGCGATCATTAATCGAATCGTTGATATCACGCTGAAAAGCGCGAACCCCAGCGCCGCCGACTGCGGAACTATCAAGCATCTCTCGACGCCATTCCATGCCGTAGAAGGCTCCAGCCTCAATTTTGTCGCTAAATTTTAAGAAGCCATCACTGGGTCGATTGCTTTCATGCGTTTCAAGTTTTGAACTGTTCTTGAGATATCGAATGGTGCCGCCTGCGAGTAGCTCGGTTTGGAATGGCGCCTGAGTAGCGCCTGCCTGGCCGTTGATAATGCTGGTGGCGGTATCACGTTTGCCGGTATCGTTGGATTCTTTAAGAGTTAGTGCCGCATTAACTTTCTGGCCGATCTTCTCGTAATCTCTGACTTCTGCCAAATCATACCAGTCGAGCATACCAGAAGCAATGGCTGGCACACCTCTACCCTGTGAGAACCAATCAGGATCTGTGATATGGATCATGTCGCGAGCCGATACATCGCGGAAACTTTCCCGGTCTTCGCCCATGACTCGATATGCAACCTCGGCCCCGAAGTCATTGTAAATGATGCCGCTTTTAATTTTTAATCCACGGAACTTGCCGCTTTCTACGCGGTCCTCGTTGCTGTATGGATCGCTGCAAATGCGATGTGCTTCTAGCCATTGTAATTTTGGAAAGCCAGTCTTTGATTCTGTAAGCAATACAAATACATCGCCATCGACGTCGAGTGACTTCGACTCAATTTTGACATTGCGCCGGAATGAGAATTGCGGACCGCGAATATCAATCAGCCCGTCAATAGCAGCCATGTCGGCTTCAACAGCAGCGACAAAGTCAGCATCTTGTGAGTGAGACTGAAAGCGCCAGGACTCGCCATACACTTTGCCGCTCTTTTGTTTTACTGCTCCACTGACTGTGCTGTTGCTGGTATAGATAAAGCGAGCATCGTTGCGCAGCAACAGTGTCTTGTGCCGGCTCATCAAGTCGAGCAGGTCGCCATTCATATCTCCTTGCGCATTACGTTGCGCGCTAGTCGATGCAGTAGGATAGGCGCTATCATTGCCCCAAAAGGCATATTGAAAAGCACGCTTGGCGCGCTTAGTGAAAGCTTTGATCGGTTTAGTAGCCATATTCAGTCTGTCTGGTGAAACTAGCAACGGTGACGTTTGTGACTTCGCCATTGGTATCAATTAAGTATGCAAGCAACTCGGCGTCTGTCATCACTCCATTAGAAACACCGCCAATTTGAAGCATGCGCCATGATTCTCGAACCATGTTTAAAAAGTCAGCGCCCGATTGCCCGGCTGGTAATTCATAGGTAAATGATTTACCTTGCACCGATGCCGATACGACATATCTGCCGCCCTGCTCGGCAGTTGTATATTGATTGGCCGCCAAAGTCTCTAAGGCTTCAATTGTCGCCGCCGATGTCTTGCCCACATGGCACCATACTGAAAAGATAAAATCACGCATTAGTAAGCGCGTCTGTGTCAAGTATACTGGTGTCTTAGTCTTTCTCGTCAGTTGGCTTTTCGCTTACACCGACTAGGCCAGCCATCGCTGCTGCGACCAGTTGCATTTTTTCGCAGTCGTAAAGGTGATCATTGCGTGCTGTTTGTTTCCAATCGTAATACACGCTGCCATCCTTTGGATTAGTCTTGGCTATTCTCGCCCACGAATTGAGTTGATTCAGATAGTTCGTGCCGGCGTTGTTTGAGTGTGTCCATAAGCGCTTAGGCTCAGACATTCCACGCAGTGTAGCAAAGCGGCTACGCGCCTCGTTCTCAGCATACCAGAACTGGATGCAGTATTTCATCTTGCCGTCGCCATCGTTGGTGCCTTGCCATGTGTCAACTGGGATTGGCTCGGAATACATTTTGCGCATGCCATCTGGATGCCGGAATGGTTTACAGTTTTGACCGCGTAATACAATCCATCCATTTTTGGCAGCGATGCGTTGCACTTCAGTTGTATTGTAATTGCCATCCACAAACACTCCTGAGCCATCCAGACCATTTTGCAAGATGCCATATTTATCGCACATCTCGACAATGTGCAAATCACTGAGTGCCTTATGCGCTTCGATCAAGCGCGATTCTACGCCTTTGGACCATGATCGTATGACATAGTAAAAGTGATCCTTTTGCACGTCGATGGTGCAGAAAGTATATTCAGCATCTTTCCATATCTGGCTAGATGGATAATCACCTTCACTATTCTCGTTGTCTGATAAGACAATAAAGCGCGACACATCCCACGGCTCGGCCAGTCGCTTGCGCACAAAGTTCTCAAGTGCTTCCAAGTCGCCGCGATTCTTGGATGCTACTGCGTCGTGATATTGGCAGGCCAAGTCATCCCACGGAAAGTGCGCCATGGCATTGTATTGATAGAAGTCGATCTTTGGGTCGCCATTAGGATTCATCGAAATGTAGCGGCCCGATTGATTGCGCTGGTGCTGAGTTGTTGGATTAAACTGCATCTGACCGGCGCAGAGCTGGCATTCATAATAAACAGAATCTTTAATCTTTGAGTAATCCGTTGATTGATCTTCATTCAACACATCGTCGCCGCTTGCAAATTTCATGCCTCCAGGTAGTTGATCGCCGTCCTTCTGTTTTGGCTGTGTCCAAATGTAAGGGATCATTTCGCCGCAGCAATCGCATGGCACATGCCAGACCTTTTGCGTTGAGCGCTTCCAAAGCACATCAATCTCACTGCCAGCAGTCTGGCCCGATGTCGGCAGGAACATGCGCCAGCTCCACGGATAACTTGAAAGCCGGTCTTTGATCTGGTCAATCCAGCCAGTCTCATATGCCCACGACTCATCAAGTGTGACCATCTCAATTGTCTTGGAATTACGATGCGCCAGAATGCGAGCGCCAAGCAGCCGGATAAAGCCATATGGGAATTGCGTGTAATACGTTGTCTGCGCAAAGCGCTCGTCATTAATGATGCGCTTGATCGCTGGCGTGTTATTGATGAGCGGCGTAAACTTGTCATCGCTAAACTCTTTGAGCGCTTCCTTAGTTAAGTCGTAATGCGCCTGCCGGCTCGGCGTGGTCTGCGCCGTATACAATTGAAGCAACTGAGCGCACAGCGTTTTGACGTGCTGAACTGAACCAATCAGGCCAGTCATCCCGGCGCGCATGTTGGCAGCGCTGCGAAGTGGCTCACTCATCAATGGATGCTTAGCCGCGTCGAACTTGCCGTAGTCAAGCTGGATGTTCGCCTCGCACCAGTCCACTGGGTCCGGCTGTGTGAGTTTGAGTAGATCGGTCATTTGTTGCGGATTTCTTTTTTCGAGTGCTGGCGCTCTTTCTTGTTCTGGTCGCGTTTGCGCCACTTCAAATGTTTCCACCATTCGACTTTTTTTACATACCAAGAACGTGCCATGATTTTATAGAAACAGTGTGGCAGATGTAACGATGGCGATTCCAACTACTACTCCATTCGTAGTGCTGCCTAGAAAGTATCCAATGCATCCGCATAGTGTGATGAGTGCTAAAGCTTTAATGTTCTCTGATATATATTTCATCTTAATTATTCCCCTTGGTCCATAGGCTCTCCGAGTTGCCGAGGTATTGTTTCGCCTCAAGCTTGACGCACTCGACGATCCAGTCTGGCACGTTTGGAGCGCCTGGTGCATTCATCACTTTATCGAAGCCACTGAATAGCCGGCCACCTATGATCGCTGGCTTCAGTGCATGGAATAGATCGCCAGGGTTATCGTAGCCGACGAGCTGCTCGCAGATTGAAGTCAGCACGCCTTGTGTGCATGCGTTGCCGGCGTAGAACGTAGCGCGCAGGATTCGCTCCACCTCTGCGCGTGGCAACACGGTGCCATTGTCGATGCCTAGCTTGGCCGCATGCATCTCGGACCGACGGATCGACTCGTCCTGCTTCAAGAATAGATCCGACCAGAATTTCACTTGATCCTGATCGTTTGTAAACGTCGCTTCCTCAAGTTTTTTCTGGTAGTGATCGCGGAAGTCCTCGGCAGTCTTCGCGTGCTTTGGCTTTGCGGCTTCTGCTTTCTTCGGTGTAGGTTTAACGCCGCGAGCCTTAAGCCACTCCCTTACCTCTGGCGACTTGCGCTTGAGAGCATTTAGCCATGTAATCATTTTGGGTTCGTTCTGATACGGTGCGCCCATCTTTAGCCATCCACGGAAAACTGTTTCCGAGACGCCAAATTCTTCTGCGTAGTGCTTATGTGTCTTGCGTGCCATGCTTATTGAGATTGAATATCATGAATCAAAAA
>Ga0208134_1001564_pt1 | contig 13001 bp, 13 predicted proteins | sample VirMetDEL_Mar_31_FD_184515 | JGI IMG/M metagenome (GOLD analysis project Ga0208134, IMG submission 184515) | Aqueous microbial communities from the Delaware River and Bay under freshwater to marine salinity gradient to study organic matter... | ecosystem: Environmental > Aquatic > Marine >... | reverse complement strand
GTAATATTTAACGCGCTCTCTCTGGTTAAATATAGACAGCTCAAATTTTACCACATCTTTAACTGTGGAATACTTCATTTTTGGGTAGGCAGGGGTCTGTTCGTGAGCAGATACGCCAGACCCCAATAACGTAATGATTACAAGTGCCTTCAGTTTGGTATACATGATGCGGTACTTTGGGCAATATAAGTGCCTCCCGTAAACGGCTTGTTACTTCCGCCGCCGTACTCAGCCACACTTGATACAGCAAACCATGTAGAACCAGCAGTTGTTAATGAGTACGATGTAGTAGCCCCAGAAACAGTTTTAGCGCTGTCATATCCTGACATGCCAGCGTCACTGGTATTGCTCACTGCAACAGATCCCGTCCACGTTACAACGTCATTTAGAGATGGTGATGATGTAAAACTTGTTGGGTATGTGATGTTGGCTGTGTAACTGTTTGCTATAGCAACATCGATGCGGATCTCTGGCAATATTCCACCATCAGACGCCGATGTTGATAATTTGCTGGGCGTCGGATTTCCGTATGCGCCAGTTTTAGTTGTTTGGATTACACACTTAGCCGCCACATTGCCGACTATGTCTACACTATTTGCAAAAGCTGGTGTGGCTAGTGCTAACAGTGGAATTGCTAAATATTTCATATTAACCTCACTTATTGTACTGCATGTCTACCATTTTTTCATGCTTTAGTTGTTGTGCCAAATTCGCCCTTAAAGCTCTTTTGTTATCTGGCATTTGTTTTTGACTTAATTTATGCTTATCTTTGTATATACCACCATTTATCTTGAGATCATAGTACGTTTGCAAATTGGTTTGATTGTTAATCATATTGATAAGCTCATTTTGATTATAATCTTGAAACATAGTCAAAGCATTTTCAGCAGACATCAGACCCAGCTCTATTTTAGTTGGTTTCTCATTATCTTCATCATCTTCTGGTATTTCAGCATCGTCTGGGTATTCGTATTCTTCCTCTTCAATAGTATCCACAACAGCGTCATCTTCTAATGCATTATAAACCTCAACTATAGGCACTTCTGGCACTGGCTTCACATAACCAGCGCAACTTGGGTTTAGCTGTGGGTCATAGCACTCATCAACTCTAAATGTGTAAATTACTGTGGCATCCTTGACGACGCCTTCGCCTTCAACTGTGATAGACCCATCGCCCCATCTCTCTAATGGTATGTTCGATAGTGGAAATGATTTTGTAATTGTATTGGATGGGACGCCAGACCAATCGTCAGTCTCGCTAAACGCATACCCATCGCCATCAAAATTAAGATTGCCGACAGTGACTTTCATGTCTGCTTCAGTTTCTTTTTCTGTTCTATACCTGTAAATCAGGCCATTTATATCAATGCCACCAATAGGCGGAAAGACAGATGACATAGCCCAGCTTAGACCATTTCTGGCGGCGTTAGCGCTTGCACCATACTTAAATGGATCTGCGCTAGAGTAAGAGCAACATAAACAAAGTGCCGATAATGACACCAAGCCCAATTTTAGTTTCAGCTTGTTCATCAAAAAGCCTTTCTACTAGATTTTTCTGGTCTTCGCTAATACGCGCTTCCACAGCTTTCATCTCCCATTCAAGTCTGGCCTCATCTCCTATTTTCCCATTGATTGGACAGGGCGTGCCAGCGTTTTTCATTGCCTCTTTGACCCTATCATCGGCACATAACAGTGACACACTAGCAACACGCATTCCTAAATCGCTGAGTAGCTTACTTGCCCTAATGCGTTCACAGTTCAAGTCTTTTACAGTCTTGCCGCCAGAAATGCCTAATATCTGCGTCTGTACTGCGCCTGAAATCCCCACGACACATAAATCAGATCCACTTGTACTTACTTGTGGTGAGATTGCTGATGGTGGTGGGCTGTTGATCGTCGTATCCATAGACCCACTGGAATTAATATTGGTATTGGTATTTATTGTGTCATCTTCAGCATAAACAAAACTGCCAAAAATAATGAAAAAACTTGTTATAAAAAAACGTAGCATTTTACTTCCGTTCTAATATGCGATCCATCTTAGCGTCGATAGCGTCGAGCCTGCCAAACAATCTATTCATTGAGACGCTGTTATCAACTTTGGTCACATATTCCTCTCGCGTTCTGTTCAACAGAATTTGTAATCTATTCAACTCTAAAACATATCCGCGTAAAACAAAACCCACAAACGCCAGTGCGAATGTGAGCGTGCCGCTCCATAAATCTGTCATTTCCATTAGTAGTTCCCCTGCCATACTCGCAAGTTATCAAATTCGCCTGACAATATTTTCTTTTTAATTACTTCATTTGCCGCTTCTGTATCGCTCCAGCTCACGCCAGCTTCTTTAAGCCAAATACCGATGAAAGCTGGATCAACTTGTGCAATTAATTTATTTTCTGAGCCAAAGCTATTATCGGCATACTGTCGAGCATACTCAGCATCTTTCAACATCTGGCTACCATCAAACGTGCGTTTTATATTAATTTCGCCGTTGTCGGATATTTCAATTTTTTCGCCTATTTTCGAGCTTATCATCAAATCACTCCTGATAGTAAATAAGGGGGGCTTCCCCCCCTTACTATAGTTGTTTTATGAAGTTGTGCAATCAGCTACCATGCCATTCGCCGCTTCTGAAGTACATACCAATGTGAGTTCAGTGGTTAATTGTCTTTTTGAATTATCCCCTGTTTTTGCTAATTCTACGTTTTTCATTGGACGTAGAGTAGCCACTTGCCATGTATCGTTCTGCATTAAGAAAACATCGCGTGATCTGTTCTCTCTAGTTGGTCTTAGCGATATTTCGCCCCAAGGGGTTAAATATATGGAAATTGAGTTGATTACTCTCTCATCAGATCCCACCACATTTGCTCTTTGGTTGTTGTTACCAGCAAATCCAAGACATTTTGTCATATTAAATGCTGACAAATATGCAGTCTTTGAACCTGTTCCGCCATTTTCCCAAACGCTCTGCATCACTGTATCAAACTTAGCTTGAGTGAATACTGTTTGAGTACCATCAGTACGAGCATTTGAACCTGTACCATTAGCATCAGCGCCGCCAGAACCTTTGACAGTGTTTGATGTTAACCATACTGGCGCACCAGCAAGCTCACGAGCCGCAGTTGCAGAACCAGCAACTTTAGCATTGTTATCGAAAAGAGCCTTTTCAATATCAAGTTTCATGGTTTTCCCAGCTTTAAGGATATGGTAACTCATCTCCTTTTGCTTGGCTACTTTTGATAAACCTTCGTCAGTGTCCGAGATAACAATTGCATCTTTAAAGATCTGCGTTCTGTTGTTCAAACGAGTAACACCAGATATTGCTGTTGCCGCACTATCGTCACCTTCTATATGGGCATTCGCCGCAGATGATCTTAGTGTGTCTGTTGACCATTCATGCAAAGTTGATTTTGCAGATGTTTTTTTACACGCAGATAAAAATGGTGTTTCATCTGGTGAGATGTTGTAAATGATATCTTGGATATCTTCACGAATGCTATTCGCATTGTCATACGAGTCGTATGTATTTGCTGGCTGTGCCATGTGTTTGTCCTTTCAGAGACTAGAAGACTAACTAATCGTTAATCGTTGTTTAACATCAGGCTCAATGCATCATCGATTGAACCTGTTTTCATTAAGCGCTGTTGCGCCTTTTGTTGCTCCGCTTGAACGCCAGTTGATTTTCGCTTCTTTACGCCAGCCTTAACGACAGGACGAGCTTTGTCGCCTTTTGTCTGCGTAGCCTTACGCTTAGATTTCAATTCCCGATACTTCCTCGCGTCGTTCAATGCTTCGATGTATCTCGCGTCAGTTACCATAGACATTTCGTCTTCAGTAAATCCGTAAGCTACACCAGTTTGAACCAGCGATTGTTTTAATGCTTCACCCTTAACAGGATCGGCAATCTCTGGAATACGTCTTCTAAGCACCTCGGCCTGCTCTTGCAGATACGACTGATGCGCCTGCGACTGAGCTTGCTGTTGTTGCTGTTGTAAAGTTTGTACCTGATACATTGACTGATCATATGCAGTCTTCGCCTCGTCGTACTTCATTTTTTGTTCCATGTACCCAATTGGGTCACTCTCAAAAATTTCAGAGCTAGGGGGCGTAGGTGCTACCAACGATCCATTTTGTATCTGGCTTGCTAGACCAAGAGCTTGCGCTTCTCGCTTCGCTATTTCGGCTTCTTTCTGCTCAAACTGCTTTCGCACTTGGGCTATTTCTTGAAACCTTTTGTTAATCGCCTTCTGTCCTGCGGCGTCACGTTGTAACTCTGCCTCTGTCCAATACTGCTTCTCTCCGTCTACTGTGACTTCGATCATTCTTTCTTGGTTTGGCTCAGTGTCATCTGCCTCTGGGTCTTCGTAGTCGATCTCGCTATCATCATCGCTGGATAGCTCTTCAGCGTCATCTGAATACTCTTCATCAGCTTCCATTTCTTCAGCTTCGCCGTCGCTAACTGCTTCCACTTGTTCTTCAGTTTCATTCAAATTTTGTTCCTGATCTTTTTCCGCGTCAGGTGTTACGATCATGCTGTCTACAGCTTCTTCTAGGGTAGTCGATGCCATCGGTGCTACTTCCTTTGTTTGTGATCAAGAATTACCTCTGCCGATATTGCGGCGTCGAGTGTAGTTTCGATCTGGTTTAAAGCCCTCACAATTGAATGAGCTTCCTCGCGCACATCAACGTCTGATGCACTACTTTCTGCGAAAATCTTCATTTGATCTTCACGAACATTATTTAAAAACTTTTGGAAAGCCGTATCGTTTTTTAAACGTCTGGCTTCCTCAGCTTCTATTCTTATAACTTGCGCCATTATGACATATTTCCTTGTGCAATGCCACCAATCATGCGGTTTTTATCTTGCTCTGATTTAACTCTGGCAACGTCAACTTGAGTGCCATATTCGCCGTAAATCTTGGCGGCGTCTACAAGTAAATCTTGCGCCATTTGATCGCGCTTCAAGTCATCAGCCTGAGCATTCTTAGCCATATCCATTTGCAACTTGGCGGCGTCTGATTGCATCTTGGCTTGCACTTTCATTTGCTCTGCCTGCAAGAATGCCGCGTTTGGATCTTGTGGTTGTCCCTGAGCCTCTTGTGCCGCCTGCTGTTGCTGTAGCATTTGCATTTCGATTTCTTCAGTTATTGGCGCAAAATACCTGTCAGCATTTCGTATTCCTGCAACTGCCAATTGGTCAGCTAATGTATTGCGAATATTGGTCATCGACACTAGACCATTTTGAGCGCCGTAATTTTGATACACAAATTGTTGCATTTGTAGGGCTTGGTTAAGCGCCATTGCTTTTTCCTCTTCCCTGCCAGTGCCTAATCCGACGTTTATCATCACGTCCATTGAGCCGTCCCAGACACGCGGGTCTACAGGCACAAACGAGCCGTTCATTCGCATCATTTGCTCTTCATCAATATTCTTGTGGGTTAGGCGCAACATAAGGCCAAATAGGTCTTTCATGCCATCAGCAAGGTTTCTCACCATTACTTCGGTTTGACCAGCTCCAGCCTGTATTGTGGCCTGCACAGCCGCTTTAGTAGTAGACTGCATTGCATCTGGGTCTAACCCCATAGAAGCTCTGGAGACGCCTGTTTTGCTCTCTACAAGCCCATCTAGGTAAGTTAATGCACTTAATGTCTGCCCAGCGTGGAATGGCACTGATAAATCTTGAACCTGACCCATTTGTTGCATACGCACGATTGAGCCAATTTCGTTATTCAGTAAATCATCGATATTAACGCCAGATGTCACTGCCATACGCGGATTGTTTGTCATTGCGACGTTATCCAATATGCCTCGTAAAACTGATGTTGCCGCGTCCTGATCATCCATCACTATCTCAGCTAGAGATCTGCCATAAAAAGTATGTGGCTCTGGATCAATTTCAAATTTAGCAAATGGCACTTCATCGCATGGCTCTAAATCAAGTAATTTATACTTTGTGCCGCCACAAGTTAATTTGTGTAGGATTGGTATTCCCGTCCCGTCCGCGTCAATTCTCATATATGCTTGGGTAATTGTTACGCTTTTCATTGCTGGATCTGCTGGATCTTCATCACTGAAATCAGTGTCGTATCCGCGTCGAGCAAATTCTTCACTTGATGATGTATCGCCACCACCCTCAAAGCTGTCTAATCCAAATATCTCATCAGGCTCAAATCCCATTGCAACAACGTCGCCAGCTCTCATCTCAGTTCTGTGAGCCACCAGATATGCATCTTTCATTGTCCTTGCATCTCTGCTTATGAAAAATTCTTCTGGCGGTACGCTTTCTATACACAATTCGCCTTTTTCTTTTTGCAGGCTAATCTTGGCGCTGTGAATAGGCATCTCCATTTCCATACCCATCGCGTCCATCTCAATCGTCATCTCCATGCTATGCTCTAGCACTGTCACGCTTTCGTCTTCGATCAGATATGTGTATTCATCGTCAGATAGATCTGTATATGTGAATATTTCAGCTTCTGGATATGTCATCCAATACGCTTTTACGATGCCTTGTTTCTTAACAAGTGCATCTTGGAACGCATCATTAATTACGCGGTAACCATTTAATCTGGTAAATTCGTGGTGCATAAATTCTGTCGCTTGGTCTGCCATAGCCACATCTTCTGCGCCGCGTGGAATATATTCCACTGGCTTTGCAGTGCTTAGGAATATACGCATTAAACTTGGCTTTACAGCTCTTACTGTGTCACGCACTTTTGTAGCCACAACACTACTGCGACCAGCTTCGTGACCTAAGTGAACCTCGCCGTCGTAATATTCTTGTGCCTTAATTCTATCTTCAGCAATCTCGCCCTCGACAAAAGAAACTGCATCCTCAATGGCATCCGAAACTATACCCTCGATTTCAATTATAGATTTTGGTTTTAGTTCCATGTTTTTTCCTTAATTAATAATCAGCGACCAAAGAAGCCTAGAGCTTGTCTGCGTTTTTCTTCTATTAGATTTCTACCCTCGTCGGTGGAAGCCGCAACTCCAGCAGTGCCAGCAGATATGGCGTTAGGTGGAATTTGACCAGTTGGGTCTATGCTAGATCTGGCTCTTCCGCCTGATATTACATTTGCACCACCTTGTATAACTGGTGCATTCATAAGTGTCCTAGCTGTGTTTGTTCTGCCTAATGCCGCAAATAGTGTTTGGATTAGTCCAGAAAATGCTGGTGTAGAATTTGAGCTGTTCTTAGCTCCACCTGTAGCCTTAGCTGACACAACTGCAAACTGATTAATTAGCTTAATATCTTCTGGCGAAAATAATGCTTTTATTGCTGTTTGATTTTTCTTCATTTTAGACCATTTGGTTAAAAACTTTGTTCCAGAAAATGTGACCCCATCGACACCTTCACTGCTTACATCATCAACTAAATTTAAGAAAGCCTCTTGTTTTATTGCGGCAAAATCTGATGGCGGTAATTGCTTTTTAAGTGTAACTAAATCTCTAGTAATATTTCCTGCCGACATTAATTTATTGTTTGATGCGCCAAGTATATACTTAGCCGCGCCCTCTGGAGGTACAACTAGGGCTAATCCTTCGCCATCTCTACCTTGTCTTGAAGTGAGTGCTTTTAATATGCCACCTTTAGTATCCCACAAACTTTTAAATTCACTATAGTTTGAGATAGCTTTACTCCAAGCCGCAACCGCGTCTTGATCTCCTGCGATTAATGCCTCATCGGCGTATTCTTTTAGTTTTTGATCAAATAAATCTCTAGCTTTTTGACCAGCTTTTTTGTCAACACGATCACTAATATTATTAAACTGTGTCCGAATTGCAAATAATTGTTTAATATCGCCACCCTGACCTAAAACATCATCAATACTATCCAATATTGAGTTTGTCATAGGCGTTGTTGCTAAGTTAAAATCTTGCCTTACGCCGCCTCTTAGCGTGTCGGCAAAGTCGCCTCTCACAAGCCCTAAGTCAGCATTGCCAGTCTGTCTAGCGGCTGTATATAATTGGTCAGCTTCCTTTTTGGCTTGATCTAATGATTTTACCAAAGTGTTTTGCACTTGAACGCCACCAAGCCCCTTTTCAGCAATCGGGCTTACTCCACCAGCTAATCTTTCTTGGATTAGTGGCACGTTTTCTAGTATTGCCTCCTTAGCGGCTTCTCTTTGACCAGACATAACTTTCTCAGCGTCAGCGCCGTATGCACCTTTTTCTGCCATATCTTCAAATAACTGAGTGCCTTTTGAGGCTGTAACTTGTCCTGCTGTCAATGGTATTGGAGCTGGTAAGGATGACGCCTCAGATAAGCGACCAGCTTGTGTTGGGTCAACGCCAGCATTAACTCTAGCTTGAAAATCTTGTGCCAGCTCTTTCGTAACTTGGTCTGGATCTAGTCCAGCTCTAGTTAGCATTGCCTTAATGCGTGGTTTCATTAAGCCATCTTCGCCAATAACTGACTTTGGGTTTTGCTTAAATGACCTTGATACAAACTGTAATAATTCACCAATTTTTGCACCAGCCGCGCCACCTAAGCCGCCATATACTAAGTCGCTAAACTGGTAATCGTCGCCAGTTAGGTATGAGCTTACACCCTCGACTAAACCAGCTTCAGTTGCTCCGATAGCCGCGCCACCTAAAGCCCTTTTAATTGGAGCGCCTAAGAATTGTAATCCTTTGGCAACTGGGCTGGCTAACGCCGCCGCGCCAGATCCAATCATAACATCAGTCGTGTCTAGGCCAGCAGGATTTGGATAGAACCTGTTAAATTGACCAGTTTCCTTGCCATCACGATAGACAGGCGCAGTGACAACTAGATTGCCATACTGGTCTTTGTCAAACGTAGCCTTTGGTAGAATGTTCTTTATGCCCATTTCTAATCGGTCATCGCTTGCAGTGGTGGAAAGCAACGTAACTAACTTGGCGCTCTTATCAGCAGGCAATCCCAAGTTTGCGTTAAACGCTGTCGGAATAAAGTCTTCGCGCTGTCCGCCCTTGAACCAATCAACAGTCTTTTCGACCATTCCTTTTGGTGGCTCTAGGGTTTTTAACGCCGCTATAATATCTGCCTCGGAAGTGCCATCTGGAAAATAAACTGGCTCGTCGCGGCCTTTTATCTGTATCTCTATCATTGCGTTACAAACTCTTTTGTTTCTCTGTCCCAAACAGTTATTGGTTTTCTGCCCTTTTGATTTTTATATGTGCTTAATATGGCTTGCACTTGAGCTGGAATTTGCATGTTATCTTCTAGCTCTGCAATCCTACGATTAATTTCCTGCATGTTTTCTGAGGTCATATCACCTAATGCAAATTCACCAATTATTCTGGCTCTATCAATATTAAACTGAGCTTTTGACTGCATGACAGCAACAATTGCCATATTTGCTTCTGGCGTTTGTCTCAAGCTACCCAATGAGTTTAACATAGCGGCAAATTCTATATCTGATGTAGAACCTGATCCTTCAACACGCAAGCTGGGAGCTAATCGTTTAATTATAGCGTCCCTGACAGATGCTACATCAGATAGCTCAGGGAACATTTCTGCAATCCTACCTTTAATAGCACCGCTTGTTTGCATTGGTGCAAGCTCTTGTAATATGTTTAAATCAATCAACTGCTGTGAAGATGACCCACCAGCCGCGTATTGATCCGCCAAAGTAGTACCCATTTTTTCTTTAAGTTTTTTACCTAAAGTGCTTTCCATGTTACCAGTGTTTATCGTCGTACCAGATTTAATCTGAGCCAACGCCTCTTCATGGCTCATTCCTCTTTCTCTCATAAACTTATAATTTTTCATTAAGTTTGTGCTGTCGTCTTTTGGCGCTTTTAATCTGTTTGCCGCAATCGCAGATAATACGTTGCCAGCCGCGCTTGGGTTAGCCTTAATTATCGCCGCCATGTCAGCCATGCCGTTAGCTTCTAAGTATTCAATTGTCTTGTTAACATCACCAGCTTTTACTCTTTGAGCGCCACGATCTCTAATAGCATCGCCAGCTCTTAGCTCTGGTAATATTAATGGGTCTAAACTTGCCGCAAAATTCTCTAGCCCAGATAATCCTGTTGTGCCAGATCTTGTGGTAAGTTTATCAAATAATCCAGCCATGCCAGTTCTTGGCTGTGGCTGACCCTGCATCTGGGTTTGACCACCACCAGTTACCAGAGGATTAACTTGCTTTTGAATTACCTGTTGCTGTTGCTGTTGCAATGGGTAATTTCTTTGCAAATTTGTTTCTTCTAATGGGTTTCTACTTGGAAATCCGATCATTATTTCATACCTCCGATTACATTAGCTCCGAGCTGTAAGTAGTTGAAAAGGCCAGGTTTCATGCTGTTTGTTGTGCTAGATTGGTTAGGTACTGAGCCTAGTGCCGCCAATGGCGCAGATAGTGCCTGCATTGGTGAGCCAGTGTATCCTGCATATTGAGCTTTAGCCGCATCAATAAGTGCCTGTTGCATTCCCTGTTGTAGAATACCTTGTTGCGCTTGTTGATTTTGGATTGCTTGACCAGTGTTAAATGCCTGCTGACCTAATGCACCCATTTGATTTGCCGCGCCTAATCTTGCACCTTGATTTGACATTTGATTAGCAATGTTTTGCTGTTGAGCTGACATCAAGTTATTAGATAGATATTGATTAGCACCAGTTTGAGCCGCCGCATTTTGTGCATTGATATTTTGCATTCTAGCAATATTCGCCGCTTGAGCCGCCTGAGCTGATCCTGCCCCATACTGATCTGCCGCCGTTTGTTGTCCAATATCAAACTGTCTATTTTGCAATGCCTGATTGAAGCCCTGCTGTCTTAGTCCAGCAATTGAATTTAATGCCTGATCTGCAAAGTTTTTGCGTGTCTCAGCTTCAGCTATTCCATGTCGAGATCCGCCAAATGCATTGGCTTGTGTCGCCTGAGCGCCCATTTGATTGAGTGACATTTCCTGAGCGCTACCAATATCTCGCAATGTATTCTGAACAACTTGATCTTCATATGGATTTTCGTATGCAGACAAATCTGATCCTGCAATTTGCCCTGCGTTATATCCAAAGCCCTGCTGATTGCCCACAGATGACTGCATAGTTGGATTGTATCCAGTTGCCTGTATCTGCGCTGGGCTGTAGCCCATTGCCGCCTGCGTGCCTTGCATCGCCTGCTGTAATCCACCAGCCGCCGCTTGGTTAACATTAAAGTTACCTTGAGGCGCTATTGATGGCGGCGAAACGCTAGGCGCTGGATTGTTGCCAGACATAATATTCATTGGGGCTGGCGCTGGATTTCCACGCATCGGAGCTACTGCTGTGCTTGTACCCCTTAAAGGGGTTTGCATTGCTCCAAGTGCGCTATTTACAAAATTACCTATACCTTGCCCAGAGTTTAATGCGCTTTGTATTGCGCCACCCATTGGCCTTACTTGTCCACCACCAGCCATATTAAGCCTCTTTTCTTTTAAAATTTGTCATCTTATTCATTTAATAATAACTATCACGCTCTCTGTCTATTCGCGCTCTTGACTCTGCTTGCTTAGCCATCTCTTTTTTCAAAGCAGAGCTTTGTGATTTACCAGCGCCACTACTTGTTGCTACGGCTTGTTGTGCTGGTGTTGGCATGGCTGGTTGTATCTGTGAAATCGTCGGTAAACTGTTTGCCAATGCTTTTTCGTAGGCTTCATCCGCAAGTTTTTTATTATATGCAGATTGCATATCAACGCCTCTTTCAAAGTCTAACGCGCTAATTACTTCTGCACCAGCGCGAGCAAGTGTGCTTGGCATACCAGTAAGATTTGTAATTTGACCATTTATTAAAGAGCCGCCGTAAGAGCCGCCAACATTGTCTGGACGCGGTAACAGATTTCCACTTTCATCTTTGTAAAAACCTTGCAAGAAACGCCCACTTGATGGATTATTAAAACTTGTTGGCATCACATTTGTAATATTTTTAATACCATCGCCAAAGCCCATATTAGCAACGCCCGTCATATTCATAGCTATATCTTCTTGTGCAAGTCTTTGAGCTTGAGATAAATTATTTCTTTGCTCCGCCGTCATAGTGTTCCCAATAGTATCTTTTCTCGGATTGTAGTTATCAGAAGATATAACATCCGCCAAATCCTGCATCTCTTGCTCTCCCAGACTTGCGCCAAAAGATGTCTGCGAGGCCATTAAATCTTCAAGCCTTTGTCTATTATCATCTTTGCGAGATTGGCGCCTCATCGCCTCCCAATCTAAATCGGCATTTGGATCTACATTCATTCCACCCAAATCACCTGACGGGGCTGGCTGTGTTGCCATAATTGGAGATCCATTTGCGTCGTATCCAATGACAACATTTCCAAATCCGCCATTTGGATTATTATAATACGAGCTGTTTGACCCATAGTCAGTAGTGTTTGGCCTAAAACTTGGGTTTTGCCCTTGCATCTCCATAGCCACGCCACTTGCTGGGCTTGCTGAATAAGCGCCACTTGGATCAAATCCAGTGTAAGGATTTACAAAGAAACTATCCATTAGCGCTTTTTGATTTGGCCTAAAGTAACCTAATGTATCAACTGCATCTTGGAACATTGGCGCTGAGGAATAACCTGTCACACCATTTGCGTAAGTTTGTGGCGCACCCATGTTGCCCATAATATCTGTTGGGCTTGTCGGTGTAGCCATACCAAATGCACTAGCACTATCTGCCGTATTTTGAAATGATGCCTGTTGCATTGGATTAAAAGCCGCAACGTCTGCGCCGTAATATGGTGTAAATCCAACCTGAGATATTGCGTCAGCTTTCGCTAAATTAGCTTTTGCCGCATTTTCAATGTATGCTGGTACTGTTACTTCTGAAGTGGTTGAGCCACCTTTTCCGCCTGACATTATGTTAACTCCTTAATGTATGAGGAATGCAGTTGATCCCAACCATGTTCCGATAGTGGTTTTTTCCATCCAGCGCGACCTGTCATTGTCAACGCTGAACACCCTTGAGCCTTTGCCCAATTAATTACGTCAGTGTGCATATCCATTATTTGATCCAACTCGCCGCCGCCAAGGAAAATATTTAGATGT
>Ga0208134_1001563_pt1 | contig 13005 bp, 28 predicted proteins | sample VirMetDEL_Mar_31_FD_184515 | JGI IMG/M metagenome (GOLD analysis project Ga0208134, IMG submission 184515) | Aqueous microbial communities from the Delaware River and Bay under freshwater to marine salinity gradient to study organic matter... | ecosystem: Environmental > Aquatic > Marine >... | reverse complement strand
TTTTAATATGTATAACATTGCAACGCGGTCAACTTACTATGATATATGGGTAGATGGAAAATTTAAGGGGTTCATTGCAGTACCTCCAAACTCAACAGTCGAGGCGGAGGTTGGTAAGACTTTTTATAAGTCGGTCACTAATTATGAGGCAATCGAATGGGGGTATCAGTCATGAGTATGTCAACGTTTAGTTTTATAACATCAATACTATTTGCTTTTCTAACGCTAGGCTTTACAATGGTCGGAGTTAGTATGGAGGACTCAGTCGCATTATTCATGGGTCAACTGATGGGTAGTATGGTAGTTTTATTTGTAGCAGTAGGATTAATTTTAACTATGAGAGGGGAATAATTATGTATGAAGTACAAACTTACACAATCTGTGATGGTTGGGTCAACACGTGGAGTGATGATGGTACACCAACTAGGTTTAAATCGTTTGGCGAGGCTCTGGATGCTATTGACGAGCATCTAGCAGACCTAGAGGCTGATGGTATGGACGAGGATAGAAACACGTATCGAATTAAATTTTATGAACTACAAGGGAAAAAATAATCATGAAAACAATTAGCAAAACAACTACATTAGCTGAAATAAGAGATATATACGAAGACAAAAAGAATCCTTACTATGGATGGAAAGGGCTATGTTTAAATGCTCTTAGCATGGGCTATGATATATCCGTTCATGATAGCGAGGAGTGGGTGCTTAGTCGGTCACAAGATATGACTGAGATTATGGAGGCTATTGAATCAGTCGATGGGTGCGAGATAGATATCTTTTCGAGTAAGCCAGTCGAAGGTTACAAGGTAGAGAAAGACGAAGATGGAAATGACTTGTGGTTCGTAGGTTGGGCGAGAATTATTACGGCAAACTACTATGAAGAATCTGTTAGTGATTTTACAACAGGCAAAGCTATGGAAAAGCTAGTATCTAATCCTCTTTACAAGGTTTACGAAAGAAAACTCATAGAACGAGTACCATTACAGGAGGAAGTATAATGCAGTATTCAGATTTATATAACGATAGCTTATGGAAAGCTAGGTTCATGGAGGAGTACGAAAAAGAAGTGGACAAGTTATCTCAAATGGGTTATCGTGGCTTTACCTTAACACAGTGTGCTAGGGCGATGGCAAGCGATACTATGAAAGAACTTAAATTTAAAAAAAGGAATAGATAATGCCAAAATTTATTGTGTACTCAAGCGAAACTGTACTATACGAAACTGAAGTAGAAGGTGCAACAGAGGCAGAGGCTCTTTTAAAGTTTAGTTTAGAAGAGATTGGAGACGAAGTAGACAGAGTAGGATATCAAACTGATGACGTTAGGGAGGTAGTAGACAATGAAAGTATTTAAAGTAACATACATTGAAGAGATTGCAAGAGAGGTTAGGATAATTGCACCAACTGAAGAGGAAGTATTTAAACGCTTTAAAGAAGGTAACTTTCCCTTTACTGAGGGTAGAGAAGTACATGCTGATACACGAGTATATACAGTAGAAGAGATAGAAAGGAATCCGTTTAAGCAGTCTTATAACTTTAGTGAAGGAGACCCACTATGAAAGAGTACGGAGATTATCACGGAGACGAGGATGAGATAGCCTCTGAACGTAGAGAACTAGAAGAGAATGACCCAAGACATGAACCTAATAATGATGACAAGGAGGTAGTAGAATGAGTACAATAATTGACAAAGCGGAAATCATTGAGAACCTAGAACATGAGGCTCATGAGATGTTTACTAACGATGGACACTCAAGCGAAGAGGCATGGATATTGGCAAGGGAAGATGCACAGTATCGTTATGACAACGGCTTATATTATATAGGCGATTACGAGGGAGATGACTAATGAACTGCGACAAAGAGTTTGCGTATGAAGTAAGAGATGTCATTATTGTTAAGGTCGACACCGATACAGGTGAGGAAGTACTGAACAGGGATGGCTCAGTAAAACACTTTAGACCGAAAGACATGAACGATTACTTGCATGTTGAGTTTTATGACGAAGAAGTGGAGGAGGTGTAATTATGAATCACGAAGACCTTGTTTATGTATGTATATGCCTCTTGCTTTTATTGTTATTCTGTGTTAGTTTAGTTTATTAACCATGGAGTTTATAACCAATGAGATGTATAGCCTGTAATAAAAACCTATCAGACTTTGAATCAACAAGGAAATCTACTGTAACGGGAGAGTACATAGATTTATGTAACGGATGTTACTCTGGAGTAGGGATAGTAAGTGAGGATAGAGAAGACTTAAGAGATGTCGAAGTCACCGAAGATGATGACCTCAACATCGAGTAAGGTATTACTTATTCATTACGTACATTGTAACTTCAAAACCAAATCTCATTTCTGTTGCTGATGGTGTTGTCCACATAGTGATAGCTCCTTAAAATTATATATACTTTTATTAGTATATGTATATATTGTAACACAAATGTAACAATTAATCTATCGTGATACCATGAAAGGGGAGTAGGGATAACCATGAGTAAATTTTTAGGACATACTGCTTGTCCAAAGTGTGGCAGTCGAGATAACTTAGGTGAGTACGAAGACCATTTCTGGTGCTTTGGATGTAAGTATCACATGAGGAAGACAGACACAGCCTCGCTTAGACTACGCTTAAACAGACACAACACTGAGGAACAGTCGGTCATGAAATTATCGAACATCAAAGAACTACCACGAAAAGCAATGGAATGGCTACTATCTTACGGCATCTCCCAAGAAGAGATAGATAAGTATGGTATCGAATGGAACGTCAAAGAAGAAATGTTAGTGCTATTGCAGACAGCAAGGTACTGGCAAGCTAGAACTTTTAACAGTCGTAGACCCAAGTATATGTCGGAAGGTAGCAAGCCTTTGACAATCTACGGGCGAGGTGATACAATAGTAATTGTGGAAGATATTATTTCTGCTATTAAGATAGCTAGGTTGCATGATGAGTATTGTGCATGTCCTGTGCTAGGCAGTTCATTGTCCTATGACATGGAGAACCAGATAGTAGAGAAGTATAAAAAATCAGCAGTATGGTTAGACAGAGACAAAGCTAAGAATGCCTTACGCATTTCTAGGAAACTAAAACAAAGAGGGTTAGAGTCACGAGTAGTAGTTACTGACGAAGACCCAAAAGAATATTCTAAAGGGGAAATTAGAACATGGTTGAGAAACAGATAATAAAATTATTTTGTGAAGATAAAAAACAGTTTGTAAAATTCTATAAATATGCTAAACTAGATTATTTAAGAGTTAATTATAGTAATATTTATAAGTTGTTTAATGTTATTAGTAGTTATTATAATAAATATAATGATAAAGAATTAATTACTAAAGAAGAACTAGACTTATCATATAACACTAACTACCATTTAAAAGAACAGGAAAGAACAGAAGTAACTGCTCTTATAGATGATGTCTTTGCTACTGAGATTACCAATGAGGTAGCAGTAGTAGAGCTTCTTGAAGAACACAGGAAACGTGCCTTAGCAGGAGACATAGCTAGAATCTCTCTTGATGTAGAAGAAGGCATAGCCTCCATAGATGACCTCCATAAAATATACGCTGAGTTCGACAGCTCTCCTATTGAGGTAGACGACTCCTCAGTAGTAGACATGACACTAGCTGACCTATACGAATCACAAGTACAAACACCAGGATTACGTTGGAGACTCGACTGGCTTAACAAATCTTTAGGCTCTCTACGTAAGGGAGACTTTGGTTTTATCTTTGCTAGACCTGAGACAGGTAAGACTACTTTCTTAGCCTCTGAGATAACTGCCATGCTACAACAGACAGAAGGTGACATTGTATGGTTCAACAACGAAGAGCAAGGTAACAAGGTAGCGATTAGATGTTTCCAAGCTATGCTAGGGTACGATACGAACACATTGTTTGGAGACATAGAAGAGAACCAAAAGAAGTTTGAAGACTTAGGGGGTAACAGAATCAAGATTTATGACTTTGATGATTCATCTAGAGCAAGTCGAATTGAAGCGATACTTAAGGAAACTTCCCCAGCCTTAATTATCTTTGACCAAATCGACAAAATCAAAGGTTTCAAAGCAGACCGAAATGATTTAGAACTCAAGATGATTTATCAATGGGCGAGAGAGATTGCCAAGAAGTATGCACCAGTTGTGGCAGTCTCTCAGGCAAGTGGGAGTGGTGAAGGTAAGCTATGGCTCACTATGGATGATGTAGATGGTAGTAAGACAGGTAAGCAAGGTGAAGCTGACTGGATTCTAGGCATAGGTAAAGAGCAAGATAATACCTCTAGACTCAGATACTTAAACATCTGTAAGAATAAACTGTTAGGTGATAGCGATACATTACCTGAACTTCGACATGGCAGTAGCCAAGTCTTAATTAAGCCTGAGGTAGCAAGATATGAAGACATCTGATAAACGAATATGTCATGTATGTAAACAGACTGCACGCATTTGGCATAAGAAAAGATGGTGGTGTAGTATGGAATCTTATGAAGGTGAGTATAATCTTAAGGGGGTATGCCCAAAGGAGAAAAAGAAATGAAATGCCCACAATGTGATGGAGAAACTCTCTTAGTAAGAGAACGGATAGTAACAGAACTAGAAGAAGATGTAACAGAGGCGTGTTACACTTGTGAAGATAATGAGTGTGATACAAAGATAATTGTTTACTACAAGGACAAAGATGATGACGACAGCAATGAGGAATAGTCAAGCACAGCATACAGACTTTGGGTTCTTACAAGGAGTCATTGATTCCAACCCTAAGTTCATGCCAAGCAATGTAGACATGATGTTAGAACGTAAAGGTAAGTTCTTTATCGGTGAATGGAAACGGGAAGGTGAACAGATTAGTATGGGACAGAAGATACTACTCAAGGCTCTAGCAAGTAAGCCTGACTTTGTAGTGTATGTTATTGAAGGACACTCTGACGATACGGGTACTGAGGTAAAAGCTATAAGGCGTTTAAACGGAGATACACTATCAGCATCAGGTTACGGAGAGGATGCGTTGAAGACTCTTATACAAATGTGGTATAATTCATTATGAAATATTTAACCTTAGATGTAGAAACAACTATCTCCAATAGCGGTAACTCTTTTGATGAGACTAACAAGTTAGTTATGGTAGGTCTCTTAGGTAAGGGTTTATATCCTATTGAGTATGGTGATGAGCCTTACGGAGAGAATCTGGCTGCGATTCAGGCAGCGATTGATGAGTCTGATGTACTGGTAGGTTTTAATATTAAGTTCGACCTTCATTGGCTATCTCGATATGGTATTAAGTTTGCTGACAAAAAGATATGGGACTGCCAACTGACACACTTTATGTTAGGTGGACAGAAAGATACCTACCCTAGTCTTAACCAAGTATGTGAACACTACGGCTTTGAGCAGAAACTTGACATCGTTAAAGAGAACTACTGGAAGAACGGCATCGACACTACGGAGGTTCCTAGAGATATACTGGAGGACTACTTACAGAAAGACCTAGAGCTTACCGAGCAAGTGATGTTTAAACAACGTGAAGAACTACAATCCAATCCTTTACTTAGTAGGTTAGTTTCATTACATAACCAAGACCTTTTAGGTTTACAAGAGATGGAATTTAACGGACTATTATTTAACCAAGCATGGAGTGAGACTCTCGGTGCTGAACTGGAGGAACAGATTGATAAACTCAATAAAAGATTATATGACTATCATAGGCTTGATTCTTTTAACCCCAATTCAAATGACCATATCTCTTGCCTTTTATACGGCGGTGATATCACTTTCCGTGTTCAGGTCGTTGATGGAGTCTATAAGACTGGTGAAAAAAAAGGACAAGAAAAATTAAAATGGGACCAACGAAGTAAGTCTTTTGACAGGTTGTGTAAACCATTACCTAAGACAGAGTTAGCTAAGGAAGGTTACTACTCTACTGATGAGAAGACATTACGTTCTCTTAAAGGTAGTAAGGTAGCTAAAGAGGTTATCGATATTCTCTTGACACGTTCGGAATTAAATAAGAGAATGACTACATACTATCAAGGGTTACCTAAACTCATTGGTGAAATGAACTGGGAGTATGGTAAAATATACGGACAGCTCAATCAATGTGTAGCTAGGACAGGTAGGTTATCAAGTAGTAAGCCTAACCTACAAAACTTTGATGGTGAGATAAAAGGATTATTTTATTCAAGATACGAGGAGGCAGTATGATGACAGATGAAGAAGAAGCTTATATAGCTCACGTCTCTTTAGACATAATACAAATTATAAACGAATATGGTATTGATGGTGCAGATATGCTACTTAGTAGCTTACCTAAGCAAACTCAAGACTATATAGTGCGAAGCTTGGTGGTGACTTACTGATGCTACTACAAGCCGATGCAAAGCAACTGGAGTGGATTGGTGCAACTTACTTATCTCAAGACAAGGTAGCATTAGATGAGATATGGAGAGAGGTCGACATGCACTCTGATAATCAGGCAAGGTTTAAACTACCTAGCCGACTGATAGCCAAGACTTTCGTGTTCCGATTAATCTATGGTGGCTCAGCATATTCGTATGCTAATGACCCTAACTTTAGAGATATCGGTAACGAATCCTTTTGGCAAGACGTTATAGATTCTTTCTATAACAAGTACCAACGTCTCTATAAATGGCATGAAGAGATTCAGTTCACTGCTAAACGAGACAGAAAGCTAGTGATGCCTACGGGTCGTATCTATCACTTCGAACCTGAAGTTAAGTATGACAAGGTTAAGTACCCTAGAACAAAGATACTAAATTATCCTGTTCAAGGCTTAGGTGCAGACCTTATGGCAATTGCTAGAGTATCACTACGCAACAGATTAAAAGGCAAGGAAGGAATCCAGTTAATTAATACTGTACACGATTCTATTATTATTGATTTTAATACTGATGTGTGTTATACTAAAGACCTTGTTAATTTAGTAGACAAGTGTTTTAATGATGTACCAGATAACTTCAAGAAAATGTTTGGAGTTGATTTTAACCTACCCATGAGAGTTGAATGCCAAGTAGGCAAAACATGGGGTGATATGGAGATTGTAAATGCAAATTAATATTATAGACGTAGGCACACCGAATACCCATTCTGCAAAGAATGGTAGAAGTTACCAATCATTAGAAGTAACATACAAGGGCGACAATGGACAGACTTCTTCTAAGAAGCTAATGTCTTTCAGTAACCCTGATGTGTTTAAACAAGCACAGACTTGGACTAAAGGTGATTCAGTTAATATCAATAGTCAGAAGGATGATGCAGGTTACTGGCAATGGATTGGTATTTTAGGTGCAGGAGAATCAGCACCAGTAGCAACACAAACTAACACAGCTAACACAGGAGCTAAGCCTGCTACGAGAGTAACAGGTAGTAACTATCCTACTTCAGAAGAAAGAGATAAGACACAAGGTTACATCGTACGTCAGTCCTCTCTATCTAATGCAGTTAATACGTTAGCAAGTGGTGGTAAGACAGCTAGTGCAAATGATGTAATAGCATTAGCTAAGGTATATGAGAAGTTTGTTATGGAAGGAAACGCAACAGCACAAGCAACAAGTGTTGAAGATTTTCCTGATGATATACCTTTTTAATGCAAGCTTTAATTGACATGGATTTAGTCTGTTTCCGTTGTTCTGCTAGTGCAGAGAATGATGGAGCAGGTATTGCTATCTATCGTATGAATGAACTAATGGATGGCATACTTGAGAAAGCAGGAGCAACAGAGTATCGAGCATTTCTAACTGGTGCTAATAACTTTCGTAAGACTATTTACCCTGAGTATAAAGCTAACAGAACTGCTCCTAAGCCTCAGTACTTACAAGACTGTAGAGAGTATGCAATGAGCCAGATGGGTGCAGAACTTGCACCTGAAGGGCTTGAAGCTGATGATTCATTAGGTATCAATCAAACAGACGACACAATCATATGCTCTCTGGATAAAGACCTATTGATGATTCCAGGTAAACATTTCCAATGGGCAATTAGTGGTAAGAATTGGGAAAAACCTGACACATGGCTTGACCAAACCTACATTGATGGAATGAAACTATTCTATGCTCAGTGTATTAAAGGTGATACCTCAGATAATATTAAGGGTATCGCAGGTATGGGTGAGGCTAAGGCTAAGCAAGCTTTAGGAAACATACATGATGAACTAGGTATGTTCAATAAAGTTCGTGCATTATATGGTAACGATGAAGAGTTCCTTATGAACGCTAGAGTTCTTTGGATTAAAAGAAGTTTAGATGATGACTTTAAGGATAAATTCGATGCACTCGTTCAGGAGTAAGTTTGAGAAGACATGTTGGGCAAAGTTAATTAAAGCTTTTCCTAAGGCTAAGTATGAACCTGATTACTTTAAATATACTCAGCCTGAGATAGAGCGAACATATAATCCTGACTTTAAGACAGGCAGAGGCAAGACTTACCTTGAAGCTAAGGGTAAACTAGACCTAGAAACACGTAAGAAGATGGTGTGGTTTAAACAGTCTTGTCCTGATGTTCGTATTATATTTCTCTTCATGAATCCTGATGTTAAGATTCGTAAAGGGAGTAAAACAACATACGGGATGTGGGCTACCAAAGAAGGTTTTGAGTGGCTCGACTCTCGGAAGGATTGGATAAGTGAATATAAAAGACTTTGTTCGGGATGAAGAAGGTAAGTGTACATTTAGCTTTGAAGTTGATAATGATGAGGCAGGTGTACTAATGGAGTTCGCAATTAGAACTATGATAGAAGCAGGATTGATAACTATTCCTGGAGATGAAGACACTCCTACGGATATGTTTGATTTCTTTGCTGACGATGATACAGGAGTAACTTTACAATGAGTAAGATACTTGTACTAGATATCGAGACCTCGCCTCATACAGGCTTTCACTGGGGACTATGGCAGCAGAACATTAGTATCAACCAGTTGATTGAGAGTTCAACAGTACTTTGTTGGGCAGCCAAATGGGTCGGTCATAAAGAAATACACTTTGCAAGCATCATGGAGTCTACTCCTAAGCAGATGATTACAAAGATACATAAGTTAGTAGATGAAGCAGATGCTATCATTACCTACAATGGTAAGCGATTTGATATGCCTACTCTTAACAGAGAATTTCTACTACATAAGCTTCCTCCTCCTGCTCCTTACAAGGACATAGATTTATTACAAACAGCACGCAGTAAGTTTAAGTTTGCTAGTAATAAGCTAGACTATGTAGCACAAGAGCTAGGCGTAGGTATGAAGACAAGTCATCAAGGTATGCCTCTGTGGATAGAGTGCATGAGTAAGAACCCTAAGGCTTGGAAGTTAATGAAGAAGTATAATTGCAATGATGTTAAGCTAACTGAACAAGTATATACTAAGTTACTAGGATGGATAGTTACACCATTCAACCATAATACACACAAGGGACACGAAGGACATGTATGCCCTGCCTGTGGAGGTGACCATATACAGAAGAGAGGCTTCTCTCAAGTAGGTGCTAATAGCTATCAACGTTATCAGTGTATTGACTGTGGTAAGTGGAGTCAATCGAGCAGAGCAGTTAAAGAGTTAAAGAAAGAAAACTTCTTAAAGAGTATTTGACAATAACGTTTAAACAAGGTATAATATAGATATGGAATATCACCCATTAGAACGAATCTTTGAGCTTGCGTTAGACCAAGCGACCAAAGGTAAAGGTAATGAAAGACACGGAGATGGTAATGAGTTTACCGAACAACCTTGGGTAGGACTTGCCAAGGTACATGGTACAGGTTTCTTAACTGGACAAGCACAGAAGAAAATTATGGAAGCTGTTGCAAACAAGGAAGAGACTAACTATCTGTGGTATGAAAGAGAAATCTTAGGAGCTATTAACTACTTAGCAATGGCTCTCATTTATGATAAGGAGTTATAATGGGAAAAGGAAGTAGACAAAGACCTAGAGGTTTAGTAACAGACCAAAACCTTCTGGATAACTGGGAAAGAATTTTTAACAGTAAACCTAATGCTGACCAGTTTGTTGAACAACATAAAGCAAAGGTAGCTTGGAGAGATGAACTGGTTAAGGAAGACCATGAAGCCTCTTTAAAAGAAAAGGATAAGGATGGGAATACGTAACTTAACCTTTAAAGAATTATGTCAAGAACTTGAGAAGATAGAAGAGATTGACTTAATGGAACTACTTGATATTGACTCTATTGATTTAATAGATAACTTTCAAGATAGGATTGAAGATAACTTCGACAGACTACTAGAAGAAGTTGATAACCTTAATGAGGAGATAGATTTAGATGAGTAATACTTTACCAACAGTATATCAAGATGTAATTGCTATGAGTCGATATGCTAGATACATTCCAGAAAAGCAACGTAGAGAGACTTGGGGTGAGACAGTAGATAGATTGGTAGTATACTTAGAAACAAAAGCACCAGAACTAAAGAAAGAAATCAAAGAAATTAGAGAAGCTGTGGCTAAGCAAGATGTCATGCCTTCAATGAGATTAATGATGACAGCAGGAGAAGCATGTGAAAGGGATAACATTAGTGCTTACAATTGTAGTTACTTGGCTGTTAATAACAAACGAGCTTTTTCTGAAGCACTCTATATCTTAATGAATGGTACTGGTGTTGGGTTCTCTTGTGAGAGACAAGACATCAATAAACTTCCTGAGATACCTGAGAATTTAGCTTATTGTGATGATGTTATTGTAGTAGAAGACAGTAAACTAGGTTGGGCAAAAGCATTTAAGAAACTATTATCTTCCTTATGGGAAGGTGACATACCTACATTTGACTTTACAAAGGTACGACCAAGTGGTGCTAGACTTAAAACATTTGGAGGTAGAGCAAGTGGTCCTGAACCTTTACAACGTTTGTTTGACTTCTGTGTGGAGTCGTTTAAACATGCTAAAGGGCGTAAGCTAAACAGCCTTGAAGTACATGATATTATGTGTATGGTAGGTGAAATTGTAGTAGTAGGTGGTGTTAGACGTTCAGCTCTTATATCTTTATCTAACCTTACAGATAAGAGAATGAGAGATGCTAAGATAGGTGCATGGTACAACGACTTCCCTCATCGAGGACTAGCTAACAACTCAGTAGCCTATACAGAGAAACCTGATAGTGAAACCTTCATGGAAGAATGGCTATCCTTAGTTAAGTCTAAGTCAGGCGAACGTGGTATCTTCAACAGAGTCGCAGCACAGAAACAAGCTAACAAGTGGGGTAGAAGAGACCCTTCACTATCCTATGGTACAAATCCTTGCAGCGAGATTATCCTTCGTGATAAACAGTTCTGTAACCTTACTGAAGTAGTAGTACGTAATGGTGATACAGAAGCTACACTAACAAGGAAGATTGAGTTAGCTACTATACTAGGTACAATACAAAGTACTTTAACAAACTTCCAGTTCCTTTCATCTGAGTGGGTTAAGAACACAGCAGAAGAAAGACTACTTGGAGTATCTTTAACAGGTATCATGGATGCTAAGATAACATCAAATCCTGACCCTAAAATGCTAGAAAGGTTAAGAGATGTTGCTAGAAAAACAAATGAAAAGTATGCCATTAAAATGGATATTCCTATTAGTGCTTCTATTACTTGTGTTAAGCCCTCAGGGACAGTGTCTCAGTTGGTTGATAGTGCATCGGGCATTCATGCTCGTCACAACGATTATTACATAAGACGTATTCGTATGGATAAGAAAGACCCTATCTATGATTTCTTAAAAGAGAAGGGTGTATCAGTAGAGGATGAAGCTTTCCGACCTGACAACACAGCAGTCTTTTCTTTCCCTATGAAAGCTCCTAAGGGTGCTATCTTACGAAATGATTGGTCAGCTCTAACACAATTAGAGAACTGGTTAGTATATCAACGTCACTTCTGTGAACACAAACCATCTGTAACTATCTCTGTTAAGGATGAAGAGTGGGTAGAAGTAGGTGCTTGGGTATGGAAACACTTTGATGAGATTAGTGGTGTAAGCTTCTTACCTCATTCAGACCATACATATGTACAAGCTCCGTATGAAGACTGTACTAAAGAGCAATATGAAGAGCTTCTTAAAACTACTCCTAAGGCTATTGATTGGAAAGAGTTTATTGAAGTAGACGATAATACAACATCAGCACAGACTTTAGCATGTACTGGTGGGTCTTGTGAGATATAGGAGGTAGTATGGTAACAACTTTTTCACCTATATGTGGAGTACAATTAGGAATAGAACACTTTCATCAAGATGTAGGAGATGAAAGAGTAGGATATCTCTTAATTGATTTACTTATAATTCGTATACAATTTGCTTGGTATGTACAATGAAAGTATGTATTATAGGTAGTCGGTCATTAGATAGGGCAGAGCAAATCTTCCCTATCATCGACAAGTTTATAGAAGATTATAAAGGTACACCAATTACCTTTCTGATTGGCAGTGCAAAAGGTGTTGACCCATTAGCTAAGAAGTTTGCAGTTGCTAGAGGAATTGACATTGTGGAGTTTTTGCCGTATCATTTGATAGACCCGACAGCAGAGTTTGATAGTAAGTATTTCTTTGTTAGGACTAAACAGATGATTGACAATGCAGATAAAGTCCTCGCTATCTGGAATACTAGAAGTAAAGGTACTGAGTATGGTATCAAGTATTCACAGAAGCGAAGTCTACCAGTGATGGTAGTCAAGTGCCCTTAGTACCTCGCTAAGGGTTGTGTGTGAGAAGGGAATAGGATGCCTCGCCTGTTCCCTTTTCTTTTAGTACTCCTGATTTACAAATTCAAAACCTTCAGGTAGATATATGTATTCCTTATGTAGACATCTTGACTCATGTTTATCAGGATGATTAAGAGCTACATAGAGTTCTGCTCTATCACATGACTCAAAGTTACCTATGTATCGCCAGTCTGGTAGTAGAGGGTCTGAGTTAATCAACATTACAAATAAGTATTCCATATAGTTCTCCTGTTATAGCATTGCTACCTTTTCTATATACTTCTTAGATTCAGCAGGAATGAATTGTTTCCA
>Ga0208134_1001558_pt1 | contig 13020 bp, 29 predicted proteins | sample VirMetDEL_Mar_31_FD_184515 | JGI IMG/M metagenome (GOLD analysis project Ga0208134, IMG submission 184515) | Aqueous microbial communities from the Delaware River and Bay under freshwater to marine salinity gradient to study organic matter... | ecosystem: Environmental > Aquatic > Marine >... | reverse complement strand
AGATTCTTCAAGTAAGGGGAGATTGGTTGCAGTTTGGGGATAATGATATTAAAACAACCATGAAAGTAAAAGAGTTTTGCAGTCTATATATGCGTGATGAATTCAATGACTTCAAGAAGGTTGAGGTGCAAGATTTTGTTCCAGAGCAAAAGGAAGAACCAGAGCCAGAAAAAGAAGAAGCTACTCCCACACCCGAATTTAATGTAATTAAAATTCATGGAGAAGACTTTGTTTTGACACCAGTAGAAAAGAAAGATGAACAATAAACCATTCACCCACGTAAAAGACATGAGACTTGGAGATGCTGCGTTAAGCCTCTCTAAGGATAGGAGAATCCTATTGGACTTCGTTTACACATGTGCGTCTGGCAAGCGCTCAGATGGCGATTACAGCCATTCTAGAGAGTATTTGCAGCAAAAAGCAGAAGAAATCCTAGAAGAACTAAGACAGGCATGAACAAACAAGAAAAATTTATCTTAGCCGAAACATGTGCTAACAAAATCTCAGTTCTAGCAGGTAAACAAGACAAATTGTTTAAAAAGCTTAAGTTAGAGTTGAGTGTGGATGCTAGCGATGAGTACTTTATTGATGCATTGTTTGATTATTGCTTTAATAATGGAGAGTATTCCGCGAAACTTTTAAATAAGCATCTAAATAAGTGAACCAATACGTGTATATAATTATGAAAGGAGGCCTTCTAAGTTAGAAGGTTAATAAGAATGAGTATATTTTTAGTGGTAATATTGTTGGTTTTATTAATGAGTTCCTTTATATTCTTTTATTTAGAGGATTTCTACAAAAACCCTATCACCAAGCCGCTCTCTCAAAGCTTTTGGGAAGCAGTGGTACAGACTATTATGATGTTTTTTGTTTTGGCGGGTTTTTATATTATATTTAAATAGTCATGGATGAGAAGAGGATCTCGGCATCAATTCAAATAATGACTAAACCTTGGCTATACAAGGTTTGCGAAGGTTGTGACAGCATATTGAAAGAGACTGCTGCCATATGCCCTAGTTGCAAGTCCTATAGATTTGATTGTAAAGAGTTAAGTATAGCTAAAATGGCTAAAGAACTTGCTCACAGTGAACAGAAAACAGTAACAGAAGACGATTTATTTTGATATGCCTATTTTTTTATATTGGAGCTTGCCTCTTATTTTGTTATTTACTTTATCAGTTATTTTAAAACTGTCTAATGGAATGATTGTTTTTACTTTTGTGTTGGCTTATTTAGGTATGTTGGTGACCCTTGTGAGATCAGTGATTATTGATAAAAACACCACGCGCAATAAAAACAGGTACAGAAGAAACACTTATTATTGATATTATGGAAGAACAAATAGAAGAGATAGCGGGTTTTAGTTCGGAAGACCATGATTTATTAGTCATGGATGGGTTCGATGACTGTATAGAGGGTGTAGTAGAGAGATTTGGGCAAAATCCAATTGTTTGCTACAATAAACAAAAAGTTTTAAGTGTATTGGAAGAAGAAATGACTTCTGAAGAGGCTCATGAATGGTTCGAATTCAATCAAATCGGTGCATGGGTTGGAGATTCAACTCCCTGCTTCATAACAAAAGGAGAAAAAACATGCGATTAACACCACCAACCAAATTAACACTAAGAGTATCTGAAGTAGCAGCATTGATTGCTTTTTTTGCTGCTGTACATATACCAGAACTAAGTTTTGTTGTCTTGTCGTTTGCCTGGTTATTGCTTTATTTTGGAGTTATACTCAAAAAGTTCTGAATAATTCTTGACTTTGCGGAGAATAACCCTCATAATCACCGCATGAACATATTCGCTCTAGATAACGATCCTACCAAAGCAGCTAAGTGGCACTCAGACAAGCACGTAGTTAAGATGGTTACCGAAACATCTCAGTGTCTTGCTTGTGCATTAATTAGGTATAAAATACCTACAAACCTTCTTCCCCTAACAAAGAAAGGAACTCCTGTAAAAGGAGGCTACCATCATCACCCAAGTAGTATTTGGGCTGGAGATACTAGGGCTAACTTTTTATGGTTGTGTTCACTTGGCTTGGCTTTAGCTGATGAGTATACAGAACGTTATGGCAAAGTCCACGCTTGTGAACAGCAGATCAAAATTATGTGTGGTTTAGTTAAATACATACCAGAAGGAGAACTTCAACCTTTCGCCATTGCAATCTCAGACGAGATGAAGTGTAGAGAGGTAGACGGTTTTGAGCAGATGTCTGATATTACTAAGTATCGACTATACTATAAGCTGGACAAAAGTCATATTGCAAACTGGAAACAGAATAAACCTACCTGGTACGACAAAAGCACAAAAGAAATCGTTAGTTTAGAGAACGCCTAGTATATTGGTATTTTAATATTATAACTTGAAAAAATGATAACAAAAGAAATACTTCCTCAAACCTTATATATTGATAAAATCAAGGAAAATAAAATTCTTTCTGATTTTTACCTTGCTAAATTCTATGAAAATTTTTACAAAATCCCTATTTTGAGTAGAGATTGGGATATTCATACGGATTTCCACGAACCTCACTTAGAAGAAGATTTTGCCTCATTTAAAATTCAGGAAATTGATTATTGTTTAGCTAAAAGTATTTACATCAAGTATATAGAAAAATTCTTATCTTTATCTTTTCCTGAAATTGATATGGATTCGGTCAAAATTGAAGATATATGGTATAATGTATACGGTAAAGGTCAAGAGGCAAAATTGCACGATCATTCAGGTGCTTCATTTTCCTTAGTTCATTATTTAAAGTACGAAAAAAGTGAACACCAAGCAATAGAATTTGTAGACAAACTAAACGTCAAAAGATTTTCCCCAGAAATTGAAGAGGGTGATATTATAATGTTCCCATCAAACATGAGACATAGGGTAGAGCCAAGCAAAAGTAATAAATTAAGGGTTTCTTTGGCTATGAATGTATCTATTTACGGTCACGATTTACTCTCAGAAGATACAAATGAAGGTAAAACAACAAAAGAAATTACTAGTTCAGAAAACGCCTAGTATAATATGAGTGTATCAATAGTAGAATTTGAAAATGGTTATGTTGCGATTGGGGAGAGTGGAGACTCTTTTCTCGATTATGTTTGCCAATATGCAGACAACAACGAAACCCTCGTTAAAAGATCAGAAATCCTAACAAATAAAAAATACAAAGAACTTGAATCTAAGGCTGACTTGACAGATGGTCCAGTTGACTTAAAGCAATTCTTCACAAAAGAATAAAAATAATTCAGGTTTTGTATAGTTATGTCCCCCGAAATAACATTCCAGCTATTGTTGATAGCGTATATGATAGGCGTAATAGTCTATTGTTTTAAAAATTAAAGAACATGAACTCAAAAACTTGGGCTAGATTAAATGGTGAGGTTGGTTATAAGCCAAAGGAAGAGATGCGTAAAATGATGCACGATGGTGGTATCTATATTCCTTATGTAACGCAGGATAGTCAAGGCAATTGTGTTTATACTGTGTTGGGTGACGCCAAAACAAACAGGTTGTATATGTCCATGACTAATCAAGGGGAAGTCTTTGTTGGCGCTGTGGATAGCGAAACAGAAGAGGGAATGTTTGATAAAACCCCCAGAATGGACCCTAAAGATGCTGGTTTATGTGTTTTTCTTGGAGATATGTTGTGTTGTTTGGCTGAAGGATGCACAAAAGAACAGGTGCTAAAAAGTTGGGATGAAGATTTTTAGTGAAAAACTCTTGACTTATTTAATAAACTCGCTATCATTTTAGTATGAACATCAAAACAAAAAGAAACCTTCATCATTGGGATTTTCCTAACGTTCAAAAAGTTTCTATTAATAATGTTTCGCAGGATGTTCCAGAGTTAACTGAAGAAAACTTCTGGACTCTTCTAGACGATTACAACAAACTCATCAAGTGTTTTAACGATGCGGTGGAAACACTCAACAAGGAAATAAAAGAACTCAAATCAAGATGAAGAAAAAATTTGGTTGTACTGGTTGTGGCGCTTGCTGTCGTAGAATAGGTGAACACGTTGAGAGTTTAAAAAAAACCAATTTGGCTTATTTAGGTTTCCCGTATCAGTGGGATGAAAGCGGTAGGTGTGAAATGTTAAACGAAGATAATAGTTGCGCTGTATATGATGATAGGCCAATTATATGCAATATAGAAAAAATGATTGAGCTTTTTGATTTAGACCAAAACATGGTATTTGAACAAACAAAACAAAGTTGCAACAAACTTATAAAGGAAGACGGAATGTCTGACGATTACCTAGTAAAATGAAAATTAATTAAGTCTCGTTGAAATTTATAAGATTACATAAATTGCCCGTAACTCATATTCTGAGAAATACTCCTGTAGCTGGTTTTGCTTCTAGAACTTATGAATATCACGGGAAAGGCATTTCTGATTGGAGTGGTTGGAAGCGTGTCGGCGCTGATTGGCCTATCTCTTCAAAAACATATAACCAATTAGGTGATGTTTGGATCAGTAAACCAATATCAGAGTGGAGACCAACCAAAGAACTAGAAGAAGAATACAATGAAGAACTATAGACCAATAGGATACGGAGAAGGAGATTTTGATGCTTGGTTAGAGGACAAGCCAAAAAGCTGGGTATATGCAAATAAGCACGGCTGGATAGACCTAGAAGAAACTAGGTTTTTAAATATTAGCGAAGATTTGTATGGGAGAGATAAGGTTTACTTCGAATTTAACGGACAAGAATATGAATCCATGGTAATATCTAGTTATAACAAACCACAAAAATGAAGAATATACTGGCAAAAACAAAAACATATTTAATCGGTCCCATGCAATATGCAGAGGGGAGAACGTGGAGGGAAGATATCTCTGAATTCCTCAATAGTATTGATGTAACTATCTTTGATCCATATAAAAAACCATTTATTAATGCCCCAGACGAGACAGAAGCCACGCACAATGAGCTTTGTCACTTAATGGAAGCTGGCAAAAGAAAAGCAGAATTGGATTTTAGTGGTTTCGACATGGTTGCAGACCACATGAAGAAAGTTCGCTCGTTTGATTTGTCCATGGTGGATAGGGCAGACTTTATTATTTGTTATCTTGATCCAGATGTTCCTACATTCGGCACAATGGAAGAGTTGAGTTGGGCATGTAGGTGTAAGAAGCCTACGTTCGTTGTGGTCGAAGGAGGGAAGAAGAAAACTCCTTTTTGGGTAATGGGAATGTTCCCTCATAAATACATCTATGATTCATTCGATGACGTCGAAAAAGTGATATCAGAAATAGATAGTGGCGACACAGAAATAAGCAGTGATAGGTGGAGGTTGTTTGAACCCCATTTAAGATAAAAATATGAAACTAACATTAATAATAAGCCTGTTCTTTTTAATTACTGCTTGTAAATCAGCTCATTTAGTTAGCAAATGTGGTAATCATGGTTGTGGAGATGTAATTCCTCCAGCCCCAGAAATAAAAATACCGATTTCAATCGACTCAGAATAACATGCAAATAGAACATATTGTAATAGGAGATTGCAAAAGTTTTAAATTGGCTTTGGGGAAATATGCATTTATTTCATGCGACTATATACCAAGAGAGTATCTTGAATGTCTTATAAATACAAATATATCCGACAAAGACAAGGAAATCATATCAAAGTATATTAAAAAACAAGATTAATGGGCAAGAAAAAGCCAGATATGGTCGTGGACCATCCAGAAAATACTTACTACCCAACGAATCTTGGTGCTCCGAAGTTCTATATCCCAGATATTTTAAAACACAAAAATGAAAGAGGCGTTAACGCTTCTCATTATTTAGAGACAAAGTTCGACGAGTTAAAAGAAGATTACTTTAAATTAATAAAAATAGCAGAAGATACTGAAATGGTCTTTAAATCTACCTACAATTTCATTCCTGCTGTTGGTAGCGTGTATCACTTATATAAAAGGCTTAACAATTCTTGCTTCTTAAGCATAATAAAACCAGAAGAGTGGGATATGAATCATATAGGATCTTTTAAATTCACATCAGACAATGTATGGGAGAAACAAAATAATTCTTAAATTATTTTATCTTTTAATATTGACAGAGCCATCAATACTGCTATAATTAATAGCATGAGCAACTGGAAAAAATCAGAAAGCTGGAAAAACGGTCAATCCGTTGAGGGTAATTTTGCAAAACTATTAGAGCAAAGAGACCCCGATTTTAGAAAGTCTACAAGAGAAGAGCAATTTAAGCATATTGACTATCATAGTTTTTTCGGAACGATAGATGTAAAAGCAAAAAAAAGGTTGAATAGGTTAGACTCAAAAGGTCAAGATGATTTTGTATGGCTTGAGTTCAAAAACATTCATGGAAATGTTGGTTGGTTATGTGGAGAAACCGACATCATAGCTTTTGAAAGAAATAACGACTTTGTTTTAGTTTCTAGATCGAAATTATTGGCAATGGCAAAGGATAAGTGTGATCTAAACACAAGGGTTACGTATAGTAAAAATGCATTATACAAAGGTTATCAAAGAAAAGGGAGGAAAGATCTTATTTCTATAGTTAAAATGGGAGATGTTTTAAGCGTTCCCCACCGAATCTGGTCAAAAGAACAAAATTTTAGTTAAATTATTATTTAAAAAACAAAACAAAAAACAAAAAATGAAAAGTATCGCAGACTACATAATGGTGATGGAAGAAGTTTTACCAGAAAACATGTGTGAATCTCTTATCGAAGAGTATGAGGAACAAACAAAAGAAACCGAAGTTAAAACTAAAGGATGTTTTCCTGTTATTGATATTTTTAATAACTTTCAATTCCAAAGGTTTCAATTTTCCATTGTCTCTTTATTGCAAACCATAAACGAACATTACTTAGAAGCAATTTACTCTACCAAGATAACAAAAGATTCCTCATACAAAACCCCTAAAGACTTTGAATTTCCTTTAATACAGAAGTATAACCCTGATTCTAAATCTTCTGGTTGGCAAGTAGATTGCCTTGATTCTCTTACTTCTAGAAGGTCACATACAATAATTTTATTTTTAAATGATTTAGAAGAAGGCGGCGAGCTTGTTTTTGACATCAATGATGAAAGTGTAAAATTAAAACCAAAAGCTGGTTCTGCAGTTTGTTTCCCATCATCTTGGATGTTTCCTTATAAAAACCTTTCTCCTATTTCTGGTAATAAATATACAATTACCAGCAGATCTTTGGTTAGAAATGTTATTGACGATGTACCATCTCACAACAAATACTAAAATGCTTAAAGATGAGATATTTGATGTAGGCTGTTTTTTTAGTTCAGATGAAAATGGTTTTTTAATAAATCCATCATCTAAAAATAAGATTCAAGATGATTGGGTCCCAGTGATAAATGAAATATTGGTTTCTTTTAGAAAAAATTACTCTGCTTATATAGAGAGTATATACCTTAGAGGTTCTGTTGCTAGAGGCACAGCAGTCAAAAACAGGTCAAACATAAATGTGGTTGTTATTATTGATGAAAATTGTGCGGAATTCATTGAAAATGACAAAAAAATACTTAAGATAAAAGATGATATTCTTAATAAGTTTGATTTTGTTTTGGATATAGACTTACTTTTTGTTCCTTTAACTAGTATTAATGAGGATTTGTGGTCACTTTTTATCGACGCTTTCCCAATATATAGCATTAAAGACTACCATTTGCCGATTATTAATAAAAAAATAGATTCGGGATTATTGATGCATCTTTACAAATTAGAAGTTTATGGAAAAATACTTAATGATTGCGAACTTGAAAAGTTAGAAAAAAAAGAAATTTGTAAAATATGCAAATGCTTAATGAAAATATTGATTCGTTCAGGAATGAACTTAACATTAAGCCGAGAACTTAAATATTCTAAGGATTTATACCCATGTTTCAGTGTTTTCTGTAAATATTACCCACAAAAGAAAGAAGAAATGGAAATGGTTTTCAATTTATTTATTGATCCTATAGATGATCCTATAAAAATAAAAGAAATTAATAACAGTTTTGGCGCTTGGATTCTTGAAGAATTTAAAAATAACGATAAAATAACTGAATTTAATTAAATGAAAATAACAAACGCTAAAAACTTAAAAAAAATTGGAGTTGATACATTAAATAAAGACCCCCTTGTATTATACTTTCATGGAGTATTTAGTGATAAAGAATGCGATGATGTAATAAACGAGAACATAGAATATGAACCGTGTACAGCTTACTTTAACGAACCTAAACACAATATTAGAACAAGCGATATTGGTTTCAGCGAAAAAGGAGGCCTAATAAACAGCAAGATATCCAAACTGACAAATCAAAAAATTAATAAAATGGAGATTGTTGAAATATTAAAATATAATCCAGGTCAAAAATTTAACACGCATTTCGATTATTTAAATATAAACGAACCAGGTATTCCTGTAGAAAAAAATGATAGGGTTGCAACTTCGATAGCATATCTAAATGATGACTTTGAAGGTGGTACCACAATTTTTCCTGAATTGGGGATAGAGATTAAACCACAAAAAGGCTCTGTTTTATATTTTGAGTATGACAAAAAGTCAAACAGACATAAAACAATACATTCGGGAGAAGAGGTTACAAAAGGAGTAAAATACATAGCTGTTACCTGTGTTCGCGGTGATGTATTTGACGCCTACAATTCAAAAGGATGAAATTAATTAAAAACACCAATTATAAAGATTCCAGCGTCGAAAAATTAAGTTCTGACCCACTTATTTTGTATTATCATGGGGTTTTTTCTGATGAAGAATGCGATTCTGTTTTAAATAGCAAATTAAAATATGAGAGAGCGGAGGTTGTTGATTATATAAATGAAAAAAAGTATTCATATAAAACATCTAAAACTAGAACAAATAGCGTTTTTTGTGGCGATGAAAATTTTTTAAATATAAATTCCACGATATCAAAGCTCACAAAGCATGGTCTCCCAAAAATAGAACGCGTACAGATTTTAAAATACGAAAAGGGCCAACAATTCAAAAAGCATTGTGATTTTTTAGATATAGACAACGACAGGGTAGCAACAGCTATAACATACTTAAATGATGATTTTGAAGGAGGAGAAACAGAGTTTCAGAAGTTAAATATTAAAATCAAACCACGAAAAGGATCTGTATTGTACTTCGAATACAATGAATCAAACAAAAAGAAAACTCTACACTCTGGTAACAAAGTAACTTCTGGAACGAAATATGTTGCAAGCACTTGGATTAGAGAGAAAGAAATAAAGTATTAAAAAACATGAAACAATTCAAAATAAAAATAACATACGAAGAAGGGTTCTCAAAAACAATTAAAATACTATCCTCAGACATTAAATGGTCAATGAATCAGTATGCAAGAAACAGAAAACCTTTTAAATGGGAAATAAAAGAATTCAAATGATTAATAACACATTACAATTTGATTTCGGTTTTTTAGATCTAAACAAAGCATCAACAGAAGAAACTAAACAGTGCAACAAATGTGATAGACATTTACCGCTTATTTGTTTTAGCCCACACTCAGCAAGCAACTACCTTAGACCAGAATGTAAGGAATGTAATAACCATCTATCAAAACTAAGAAAAGCACTAAAAGAAATCCATGGTATGCCACCAAAAGATTACTTATGTCCTATATGCGGAGGATCAGAAGAAGAAGTAGCTGGTAAAGGTAATAAAGTAAATGGGGCATGGGTATTAGACCACTGTCATAAAGAAGACGAATTCAGAGGATGGCTATGCCACAAATGCAATAGAGGATTAGGATGCTTCGATGATAGCAAACAAAAACTAAGCAATGCTATTACTTATTTGAAGTTATAATTCCCCTTGTTTTAATATACATTCCAATACACTCTGGTACACAACCATACACTACCCGCTTAAACGCATTAAAACACACCCCATAACTACCCGAACTACCTACCCCTATACCCAACCAAACAACACACACCAAACACCTCACAAACCCTTTAAACAAAGAAAAAATATACACAAAGATATATAGAGATATACATAACAATAATACAATGATAAAGAAAAGATTAAATACAAGAAATATAACAATAATGTTGGTTGGTTACTCCTACTGCGCACTAATTAACTAAAATAAAGTATTTTTTTATGAGTAGATTATTTAGAGAATCGGCTGGAAGCGTTGATAGTAAAGGGATTTTGTTTGTTTTATTTTATTTGTTATTTTATGTGGCGGGATATGCATTTGGTATACTTGTTGTGTTTATGGGTTTGAGGGATAAGGTTGGAGAGGTTGTTATAGAGGAGGAAGATGCTATTAGTGAGGATGAGATGGTTAGAATTATGAATGAGCAGGGGCCAAATAACTAGATTGAATGATATTTTGTCAAATAAAGGGTTAATTGTGAATGGTTTTGTTGCAAATAACATATAAAAATTTAAAAAAATTGCTAGATCGAACGAAAAGTTTTTAAATAAGTGTTTTTCGTATAGGGGTAAATATAAAATAATTTTAAAAAAAGTCCATGTTGGGACATTTGGCGCAAATAAAGTCTAGATCGAATGAGAAAATGCCAAATAAACACTTGCGCGAGAATTAATTTGTGGTATAATAATGTCATGAGTCAAGAAGAAACATCATTCGCCGAGAGGTTCGGTAATATACTAGGGACGATTTGTTATTGGTTTATTATCTTTGCTGCTGCCGCCTTTATAGTTATGTCTGCATGGAACACAGTGGTTAGTCCTATGCTTCATCTAAACGAAATAAAGTTTTACGAGTCTATGCTTTTGATGTTGGGGGTTCGCTCTATGGCTTTATGCTTTTGCCATAACAAATAACACAAATCGTTTCATTGTTTTTCGAGGCCATTCGGTTCATTCCGTTTGGTCTCGTTTTGTTTCGTAATTAAACAAAAGTTTTCATGCGTTATATTTAAATGATTTTTTTCTCAATTTGTTGTTGACGAGTTTGTGATTTCGGTGATATACTTCCGCCGTCATGAATAATAATACTAAACGTAAGCGAGGTCGTCCAGCAGGATCGACCAGTTTTATAAGAGTTAAGCTAACTGATCTTGTCGGTCATCTAGGTTCTAACGGAAACGTTGTTGTCTCTAAGAAGTGGTTAGAGGATATCGGATTTAATGCCGAGCCACCACCTATAGAAATACTGCGCCCAGTTAAAGATCCTGTGGATAATAAAATTCAATTTACAGTAGAGTAATGTTAACAGATTTAATAGGACAAAATAAAGTTAAGAGTAGATTAAATTTCTATGCCCGATTACATGGTGCTGGATATACCGTACCCGCGATTATGTTAAACGCGGCAAAGGGATTAGGTAAGACTGAGTTTGCTAGACAGTTTCATAATACGATTAAGAAGGATGATGAACATAAATTCTTTGAGATTAATTGCGGGACAATAAGAAATGCCGATGACTTTTTCGAGCAGGTATTCATTCCCAACATTGCTGGTAGAAATATTACTGTATTGTTTGATGAGTGTCATGCACTACCAAAGGATCTAACCGATGTTTTTCTTAGTGCCTTTAATGTTGAGGGTGTCAAGAAGAAGCAGGTGTCTTTTGGATTGAATGTTGTAACGTTTGATTTCACTAAGCAGGTATATATGTTTGCCACTACGGAGCTACATAAAATCTTTGCCCCGCTTAAAGATAGGCTTTCTATCATTGACTTCAAGGAATATACTCCAGATGAATTAGGGCAGATGATAACTTCTAAGTTTGAATGGATTAAATATGATCCTGGAGTTTTGGATGCTGTCGTTCATACAGTTGGAGGTAACGCTCGAAGCGCAATCAAAATGGCTGTTGACATACGTAATTGGTGCAATGTAAACAGCACACATCAAATAACTAATCAAGCATGGAATAAAATTAAAAAAGAGTTTGACATCATGCCCTTTGGTCTGGTTAATGTCGAGGTGCAGATACTCCGAGCATTAAAGAAGCGAGGCTCTTGTTCATTACAGATGCTATCAGCTATCACTGGGATGTCAAGACAAGCCATACAACTAGAAGCAGAGAACAATTTATTACGTAAGGGCTTCATGGAAATTGATGGCAAGCGTAAGATCACAAACAAAGGAACAAAAATATTAGAACAAATCAAATGAACAAATACATCATATCACTATACGGAGCTGGCATCGCAGTAGGGTTACTAGATAAGGAGTCAGCAGAAGAAGACATTAACTTGTCACATAACCTATTCAATACACATGCTAACAATAATTATTTTAATAGTGTGCTTTGCTTTAATTCGGTACAGCAATTTTATCGATTCTTAATACACAAAAATCTTTTCGCAGATTGGGGCATCGACACTAAATACAGTACGCAACTTAAAGAGGCCGCAAATAAGACTCGGAAAACAATAAATAAAGAAGTAGGTTACAGGAACTTCATGACTGAAATAGCGAAGAGTGATGAAACATACCCAGCTTACAGAGTAGTACGCAAATAAGAAACAGTGTAAATAACAATCGAACAAGCAAATGCCCACAAAAACAAATAAGAAAATGATGTATTACCTAGGTGATACTGGATGTAAGGATTGGAATCAGGCCCTCGATGATTACCTCGAATGTAAACTAACACACCCGCAAATAACCTGGCACAACTTTTACGTCGCCAGAAAAGAAGTGGTGAATTCATTTGACAAGGTAGCAGCATAACTATAAATAAACAAACAACAAATAAGAATATGAACCAAGAACAAAAAGATCTCCTATTAAAGGTGGATGCCGAAATGACTAAAATGTTTTATGAGGTACATGGTATCTTGTCAGACGAGACAAATAATTTACTGGCCGACGGTCTCGATGCACTGAGCGCCGAGGTGGTGCCGTTATTGGAAGAGAAGATCAGGAATGATAAACAAACAGAATTAAATCTATGAAAGCACAAATAAAAAACATGAACTACAACTTATTAGTAAACAATTATTCAGAAGATACCCCTGCTATCGCAGTAATCAAAGACGTAAACCTTGAAAAGTTAGATTCTTTTATATCCACATTAGAGTTAGTTCTTCAAG
>Ga0208134_1001557_pt1 | contig 13021 bp, 5 predicted proteins | sample VirMetDEL_Mar_31_FD_184515 | JGI IMG/M metagenome (GOLD analysis project Ga0208134, IMG submission 184515) | Aqueous microbial communities from the Delaware River and Bay under freshwater to marine salinity gradient to study organic matter... | ecosystem: Environmental > Aquatic > Marine >... | reverse complement strand
GATTTTATCTTCCATACGTATCATACGCTCTTCTAACTTCTTGACGTCATCTCTAGTTTCTATAATAGTATTACGTATGTTTTCGTCTTTCATGTTAAACTCCATGCGAGTTATATCGGGTTTTGGAAGTTCTTTAGCTTCAGCAATATCAGCCTGTAAAACAAACCACATGCTTATAATAGTTGCCATGCCAAACCCTATACCTATTAGAGTTTGTATACTAACTTTAAAGCTAGTATTTTCGTTTAATTCTTTTGCCATTTTTGATCGAGGTTATAACTTAAAATATTACTTGTTTTTACGCTTAATTAAACCGTCCTTTATTTCCAAACCTGCCGGACTTTTTCTTTTTACCTTTTTTTAACTTTTCTTTTTCTTCTTCTTGAGCTTGTTGCTTTAGAGGCAAGTACTTAATATACTCGTTATCTTTTCCTTTGTTTATTATTTTCTTTTCACCAACCTTCAAGCTCCAAGCGTCCCAACCTAGCATTAAAAAAGTTCTTTGCACAGCCGTGTTATCCTGGTTTAAAGCTTCTCTAACATTGTCTGTTTTTCTTATAAGTCTATCAAGTGGAATATTAGTTAAGGCTGACGTTACATTTCCTACAGCTTCCCACGTAGGATTGTTGTAGTCAAACGTGTCCATTGACTTCATTATGTCTTTATTGAATTTTCTAGCTTTACCAGCGGCGTAAAGTTTTCTAGCCTTAGATCCTAAAGGTGGAGATAAGTTGATAGCTTCAACTAATACCTCAGCGTAGTCTGCTTTAAATCCTTTTTTATCTTGCTCCATATACTCTATTATAGAGTTTTTAACAGTAGACAATACGGCACCAGCTATACCAGAACCTCTAAGCAAAGAATCAAGCATGCCGTTTGCTATTCTTTCTGTTTTAGTATCTAATATTTCGTCGTCGTCCTCATCATCAAACGCTACCGCGAATAAAGCTTGCTGCATAGCTGAGAATATAAAGTTTTGCGCAGCCCCGTAGTATAGTATTCTAGAAACATTACTTCTCCAGTCTCCTCTACCGTTTATTAAATCGTTGGCTGCTTTTTTAATAAGCCTGTTGTATTGCAGCGGCGTGTTTGCAAACGACAATATAAGACGTCCTAGTGGACTTGCTTGCTGTTGTGATATTCTATCAGGCCTAGCAGACTGCTGTGTTTCTTCTGCTATTTCTTGAAAGTCTAACATAGCTTGTTTTTCAGCGGCAGCTAAATCCATACCTTGCTTTACGTACGTGTTAGTTCTATTTCTATAAAACGTAGCACCACCAGACGCAATAGCAAAACTATCTGCGATTTGAGTTGGTGTAAAACCTATTTTTAATAAATACGCTAAAGCAGCCTTAGCTTTATTAGAAGCTCCTGCAACAGCATTAGCAAGCTCAGCTTCGTTTACGTTTGTTGCTAAACCGGCTCTTCTTCCTTTTAAGAAAGCAGAGTTAAAAAGCATGCTAAAATCAGACCAATATTGTTTTTGATTGGCAAGAGCTTTACCAGCTTGAAATACGTTGTTGTCTTCAAAGTTTACAAAGTTAACCATAGATAACGTTTGAAGAACAGCGGATCTACCGTTAAAGAACATAATAGCACCAACAGATCCATTAACCCAGTTAGTCCAGCCTTGACCATAGTTTTTATTAGCTGATCTATTAACACCAGTTTCCATACGATACAATATATCTTCTAGCGCTGATCTAAAGTTACTACCATAAACAGCTTCAATCTTATTCATGTTTTCAGGTGTAAAGAAAGCGTTTTTGTTTTCTATCCACTCTGCTAAAAACTTTTTTCTACCTATTTTGCTAACGATGTTTTGAAGATCTAAAGCTATTGTTTCTGCCTGCCAGTTAGATTCAGGTTTAATGTAGCCGTCGTCTTGCTTAGATATTAATCCTAAAGTATCTGCAAACGCTTTAGTTATTGGATCAACTTCTACTCTTGCAACTAAATTTTCAACATCTCTTTTAGAAAGCCCAGGTATATCAAATCCAGCTTTATTCCATAAATAAACTCTTATAGCGTTATCTAGTGTAAACTCACTGTTAGGCATTAGTTTTCCAAGCTTCTTTTTTATTTCAGGAAACTGTTTTCTAAGCTGCTTGTAATCTTCAGATATGCTGTTTCGCATTTCGTTCATTTCCAGGTACGCCCTATTAAAAGGCTCAATTAACAACTCCTCTAAGTATTTAATGTCAGCGTCACCTTGCTTTCCTGTGCCAGCAAAATATCTAAGCAAGCCAGCAAAATCCTCTGCTGATGGAGGAACAAATATAGAAAATTTACCTATGTTTTTACCACGCTTTTGAGCTACAACTTTAGAAAATACTTTTTCAGCGCCAATACCTTTTGTTCTTTGTAGCATTAAGTTAAACTGCTCGTTAACTTGACCTGACATTAAGCTTGACTTGCTTACAATAGCTTGCCTTACTTTAGATTTAATATCTAGTTGATCTAATACATTTTTAACCGCCTCAACATTAGGCAAAGCATCGTCTACAAAATACATATCATTATATCCTTCACCGAACTTTTCTAGCATCCAAAGTGCTTTAGCTTCACCCGTGCTATTACCTAGACCTGTTATGTTTTCTAGTTTTAACTCTACGCCTTGGGTTTTTAACCACTCGTGTATTGCTGGCGCTGCTTCTTGCATTCTAGCTGTTAATACAAACACGTTATCAACGCCGTATTTTGCTATTTGATTTTTTAGTTTTTGCATAAGTGGACCTGCTTTACCACCTTTAACGTTTGCAAAGTCTGAAAAGTCAAACTCATAGCCTTCTCTAGCTAATTGAGGTCCTTTTAGCGGAAAGTCTTCTGAGCTAATTTTTATTGTCTTATCACCTTTAGTAGCTGTAACAGAGTTTTTACCACCTATAATTAAAGTTTCGTCAAAGTCAAACGTAGACATGCCTTGACTCATTTTAGAAGACTTCATTCTCATGTTAACTATAGCTTTATCTGCTTTCTTTAACTGTTCTGTTTGCTTAGCGTCGTTAACTATTATTTCTGACGCTCTAACAAAGTCTTTACCAACTACGTCTCCTGTTTCTAAACTTCTAACAGCCACAACACCTTCGCCACCTAAAGTTCTATCGTTATAAAGTCTACCTAGAACACCTCTTAAACCAGTAGCTTTAGGATCGTATGTAGCCTGCATGTTGTACTGCATGCCCATCTGCCTGATTAACGTGTCAAACGCTTCGGGTATTATACCAACAACATAATCGTTAAACGCTTCATTAATTTTTTCTTGTTTTTTCTTAGCATTTTTTGTATTAAACACAGCGTCAACAACTTGATTCATCATAACGTTGTGTGGCTTCATATGATCATAAGCCAAGTCTTTGCCAGGATTTTTAAACGTATCAGCATTTTCAGCAACCCAAGCAGCGTAAGCAGCTTTTCTACTAGGAGACTCCATGTTAGATCCAAATGCACCAACAACAACTAAAGCGTCAGCTTTGCTTAACACTTCTTCGTCAACTTTATTTTTAACGAACTCAAGTATTCTTAAAGTTACATCTTGATTAAATTTTGCTTGACTTTTTCTACCCTCTAAACTAAAAGTATTATTTTGTATTTCTTTTAAAACTACAGCAGAGCTTTCCGAGTAATTTTCAAAGCTAATAACCTCTTTGGCTTCTCCAGGTTTTTTGTTTTTATTAGCTATATCAGTATAATGCTTTGAAAGCTTTTTTCTATTAATAGCTCCTTTATCTGATAATAACATTAAATCATACACCTTTTGGCTACCATTTTTTATAAGAGCAAAAAAGTCAACTGCGCCTTCTGTTATTTGTCCACTTTGTCTATCGCTTCTACTATCGTCAACAGACTGCTGCACATCGCCTCCAGGGTTTCCATTAGTTGAGTTTTCTCCTTTACCAATTTTACCAGCGCTAGCGTGCATTTCTTTCATGGCTAAAACAAACCTGACTATATCGACATCGCTTAACTCGCTGTTTTCTAGTTCTATTGCAAACCCTGTTATAACAGTTTTTCTAATCCTATTTACCGTATCAGCATCTGCAAGAAGACTTGCTCTATCTACGTCAATACCTAGTATCTTTCCTATTTGATTTAACGCTGCCGCTTCAGTCATTACAACTTCCATTTCAACAAACTCTTTTAAATCAAACAGTTCAGCTTTAACTTCTTTGTAGTTTTTGTTTAATAGATCATATCTAGCTAGTATACCAGTTTTAGGCTTTGTTAAATCAGCTACAAACTGTGTTATTTGAGGTTTAGTAAGAATGTCACCGTATACTTCTTCTACTACAGCTCTAACTGATTTTTTGTCTAAGGTGTTTATTTTTTCTAAAGCTTCACCCAGCTGAGGTAACATTGACCTAAATTCTATACCTTGTGCTGGATCTGATTTATCCATAGATATAACCATCTTAGAAGATAACATCTTAGACTTACCGTCGTTTAAAGCGTTTCTTTTAGCCTCAGCTTTAGGCGACAAATCATTTGCTTCTAGCTCTCTAATTGTTTGGCTAGCAATGTTAGAAGCTGTCCATCTAGCTACCGCTTGTATAGGAGGTGCTACATTGGATGCTTTGTCAGCTATGTTAGGTATACCGGCTTCTGTCAATCCAAACACAGCCATAGCTGCTTTTCTGTCTTTCAATATAGAGTTTACGGGCTTTCTAACCCAAACTTTATTACCAGCTTTAGTTGCTGATCTAACTTCTCTTTGATTATAAAAAGCGTTTAGCAATACTTTTTGAACACCGGTAGCTTTAAATTTAGAGTCAAAACCTTCTGGCAAAGAGCCAATTATTAAATCAAAGTTGTTAGCAATAAATCTTTGCGCAGCTCTAATATCACCCTGAGGCATTGTAGCGCCTTTAGCGACCTTATTTGGATCTAAGCCAAACTCTTTTACTATCATGTTAAAAACAGGTCTTAGATCGCCTTGCTGTAGGTTTTTTAGCATAGGCTTTAATCTAACGTCATCAGGTTTTATACCTGGATTTAGTTTAGCCACCAGCTTATACAACGGTGTGTTAAGCAGGTCTTGTTGATACTTGCTTTCAGCCTCTTGTCTTTGTTCCTCTGTCTGTGCTTCTTTTATAGCGTTTAAAGATTCGTTAGGCCTTATATTGTCAGACAAACCAACCATGTCGTTAACTAAAGTAACACCTTTAGCTTTTTTAGGTTTAACCTTACCATCAAGTACTTCATCTTGAGTAGGACCTTCATCAACAACGTTATTGTAAGCGGTAGTTCCAGCTTCTTCTCTATCTGCGCTAGTAGTCTCTACCTTAGCTTTAAGCTTGTCTAATATGCCACTATATTTTTTAGGCAACAGTTGATTCATGTACGCACCAAAGCTATCGTTTTTAGCTGGGTCCCAAGAGTTGGCTAATTCAACAAGCTTTAAAGAGTATTCCGACATCCACTCATTAACATCTTTTATCTTTAAACTTTCATCTAAAGTTAAGTTTTTAGCCGCTCTAGCCGCTTGATTTGCTAAAGCCATAACTCTAGGCATGTTGTTTGTAACAAGTTTGTCTTTGTCTCTTTGAGTAACAGATTCTTTTAACGACTTACCTTCTTTTTCAGATCTTTTTACAATGTCTTTATAAACCTGATCGTTAGTCTCAACTATATCTTTAGTCTGTCTAGTTAAACCTAATTCTTCAGCAACCTTACTATCAGCAAAAGCATCGCTAGCCATTCTTTGGCTCTTAGACTTAGCTGCCTCTTTTTCTTCAGTGCTCATAGCTTTAGTAACTCTACCTTCGTATGCTTCAGTATTAAATTTAGTTATGTAATCAAACAATACCTCACCGTTACTAAAGTCTATTACTTTTGACGTGTGCTTGCCAAACGTCTTATCAACTACTTTGTTGAAAAAGTTTTTCATACCAAACAACATAGAGTAATCGCTTCTGCTTATAGCCCCAATGCTTTGAAGATCTCCTACTAAGTTTACTATTTCTTCGTAGTCTACACCAGCTGTTTCTATTTCTGTTTCTCCAAAGCCTGTAATTTCGCTTTTATCTCTGTACGCTTCTATTCTAAGCAAATATTCTGCGTAAGCATCGTCATCAATTTTACCAGCCCTTCTTTTCTTTTCTATTAAAGACGTTAGGCCTAATATACCTTTTTTAGCAGCGTCAGTAACTACACCGTCTTTTATTAAGCCAACATCTCTATTGTTTTGATGTAGTATTTCATGGAAAGCAGCGACAGAAGCTATTTCTCCTTGTATTTTAGTGCCATTTAAAATGCTAGTATCTTGGTTGTCTAAAAATACATATATAGATCCTTTACCACCAACAATAAACTCAGCGTTAGAACCTCTGTTGTTTCTATTTTCAGCTTTATCTTTAAAGTTTTCTATAAAGTCTTTTTTTAAGTTTTCTTTAGCCTGATCTTCGCTTTTAACATCGTCGTTTTTCATTTCAGCTTTAATAGCTTCTTGTGTCAAAACACCATCTTTGTGTCTTTCAAAAACCTCTTCGTAAAACTCGTCTGTTAAGTCTTCAGCTTGAAGCTCGTTGTAGTACGCGCCTTTTTTAGCTGCTAGTATTCTAGCTTTAGAATTGTTAAACCTAGCCATTCTAGCTTGATAGACAAAATCACCGTAGCTTTTGCCTTTGGCCATTTTCTTAAACTTTTCTGTAATGCTGTTTTCTTCGTTGCCAGCTATTTCGTCTATTTGATCTGTAAACTCTTCGTACTGCTTTTTAGCATCGTCTAAACGCGCTTGTTCTGATTTTGATAAAGCTTTACCAGGCTCTCTTGACTGTGCTATTTCATCTATAACGTTAAGAGCGTTACTTCTTTTTCTATCAGCTTCAGATATTTCTGTTAATTGTTCTTGTGATAATCTATTTAATTTTTCTAACGTAGATTGATCGTATTTAGTAACATCCTTGATCAACTCCATTTTCTTGTCTTCTAAATACTCTCTGTCTTCTACCGATAGTTTTTCGTCTTGCAGCTGAGCGTCGTAATCTGCTATTTGATCAATCTTTTCTTTTATTAACTTTTTTTCAGCTCTTGTTTGAAAGCTAGATTTTACAGAGTTGACAGCGTTTATAGTTGTAGCTGTACCACTTGACCCCATACTTCCTATAAGTACATCTCCTACAAAGTTGAGGTCAAAACCATCAAGATAACCTACGTCTCTACCTAGTATTTTTCTGTCTGTCCAATTGTTTAAAAGGTTAACTGAACCTTCTTCTCTTAGCTCAGAAACTTGAGATAAACCAAACACCTTTCCAGAGTTAATAGTTTTTCGCAGCAGACTAGCATTTGCAGGTAGTTTACCCCACTGCTTAAAAGTTCTAGCAACCTTACCAGTACCAAGAAATCGCTCCATAACAACATCAGTAAGACCAAAAGTAATACCAACTCCAGTTTCCACCCACCAGTTAGTATCTAAAATGTCTTGCTGTTGTTTTAACTGTCTATTTAATCTCCATAGATCAGATTCATTTTCAGCTGCTTCTATTTGTGAGTATAGATTTCCGGGCTTAGCGCTTAGCAAATACTCGGCTGTTTCTCTTTCTTGTGCTATTTGCTTAAATTTACCACCAGCTCCCATGCCAAAAAACGCTGTGTAAGCCATAGTTTGACCACCTGGAACAAACATCATCATAGAAGCTAAAGTTGAAGACGCGTTGTCTGCAAAACCTTGTTCTATAGACGCTGACCAATGTTGGCTTGTGTATAACACTTTGTCAGCAAAAGATTGCTCAAAGCTTTTTTGATCTTTGTTAAGCGGGCTTAGCGACATGCCTGAAAATCTTCTAAATACTCCTTCAAAACCGCCTATTAATTGAGTTTCAAGATTTGCCGCCGCTCTTTCAAGTCCACTGTAGTTTTTAGCAAGAGCTTTTTGGTATTCATTTTCTCCAATTCTACCTTTTTCAAGCTCATCGTTTAGTAGGTCTATTTGTAAAGAAAAATTACTAGACTGCTTGTTGTATAGATCTCCCACTTCATTTACACCAACATCATTTAAGTATTTAGCGTTTGCTTTGTATTTCCCTATTAATGTGTTAAGCTGTATAATTTGCTCGTTACTTTTGTTTTCAACGCCATCAAGCTTTGTTATTTTATTAAATAAATTATCTTGTATATTGTTTATTTTATCAAAGTTTGCGCTTATAATTTCTGACTGTTTGTTAAAGTATTTTTCATCTGACTCGGTTTTTTTATAAAGATTATTAACCATGTCAGAAGACATTTTGCTAACTATACCAGATAAGTATTGTTGAGATGTTGTGAAAGCGCCAAAGTCACCGCCTTTTAATCTATCTTCTGGCGGAAGAAGTCTAAACAGCTTCATAAATGTTTCTGGATCTGAGTTTTCTACAGCGCCATCAAACTCTCTATAAAGTACACTACGATTTATTTTGTCAAGCATGTCTTTTATGGCAAAATTATACATGTTTGTGCCAACATCCTTGTTTAATACTTTTATAGACTTTATAAGCTCTATTTGACTCATTGGGCTCATGTCATCGCTAAACATGGCTTCTATTGTTATTTGAGCTATTTCACTTCTACCTTTAGATAAAGCTAAGCTAACACCATCTTGCTTGATAACCTTGTCTTCTAGTAATTGATTTAAGTTTAAATTAGAAAAGTTGGGCTCATCTTCATAGCCTATAATTCTTGGGTTTTGTCCTTGACTGTATATAGGTTTAGAACTTCCATAAACTTTTCTATAAAGATCATATTTTTCGCCAAGATATTCTTTTAAATCATCTTCTCTAAGTTTTACTCTAGCCTCCGGGTTTTGAGTTCTTCGTGACAGTGGACCTTTTGTGTCTTCTCTCCAGTCTTCAAAGTCTTCCATTTTAAAGTGATCAGCAGCCCAAGCTTTTTTCACAGACTCATTTTCAGATGTTACATTAGATATTTTTTGTCTAATAATATCACCGGCGTCTGGCTCTGGAACTTGCAAGTCAAGATCTTTAGTTTCTTTAGTTTCAACTTCAACGTTTGAAGGCTCTAAATCTTCATCAGCTGTAGGTGCAGCTCCTACTACAATATTTGGTAAAGTTACCTCTGCGATCTGCGTAACTTTTCCGTAGTCAGTTTGTACACTTACACCTCTTTCAGATAAGTTTTTTCTAACTCTTTTTTCAGTTTCTTTATCTAAATTAGATAAAATGTTATTTATTTTTTCTTGGCTATCAGATTTAGTTAATGTAATAATGTCGTTGCTTATATCAACTATTTTGCCGCTCTCACTTTCCTTCAACGACGTTGCAGCCGCCTCTATTTCAGGATCAACAGATTGAGCTAGTAGACTAGCGTCGTACGCTGCTTTAAGTTCGTCTTTCTTTTTTTCTTGTCTTTTATCTTCCGCAAACTGACCTAAAGTTTTGCTACCAAAAGCTGGCTCTGTAGGCTCAACAAGAGAAGGCGTACTAACGTTTAAGTCTAAGTCTTTGTTATTATCTTCAATCATGCGTAGAAGTTATTTTATTAAAAATTAAGTAAACCGTACTCTCCTTTGTTAATTCCTAAGGTTGAAGCAAAAAATTCATTTCTTTTACTTCCTTCAAACTTTTTACCGTACTCATACGTGCCATCTTCATTTTCAGCAGTAGCAACTAAAATATTCTTGTTGTCATCAAACTTAAATACAATACCACCTAAAACAATAGGAGCATTAAGACCTTCTGGCGTTGGCGTCATTATAACCTCGTTTATTTTGTCAATAACGTTGTACACTTGCTCAGACTGTATTTTTACAGAGTTACCGCCTTGGTCAAAAGTTAAAAGCTTGTTTTTATCTTTTTCTCTTTGCTTTTGCCCTTCAGCGCGGATAGCGTCGTTTTCCTTTTTGAGTTGATCTTGAAGTCTAATTTTTTCTAATTGTTTAGTAGCGGCTAATTCTTTACGCTCTAAAACGTTTTCTTGTTTTATATCTTCTTTTATAGCGAACTCTTGCATTTTAGCGTCTGCTTGAGCTTGAGTGGCGTCAACACCACTTTGATAGCCATCTGCCATGCTTTCTACAACTTTGTTAGCAAATATATCTTTTGCTGCTTTATTGTTTGGATCTAACATAGCCTTTCTAAACTTTTTAAAGTTTTCTACAGTGTTATATCCTTCACCAAAGTTTACGTCTGACGCTCCAGATGCCGCTTTATCATCAGCATCAACGTCACCGTCTTTGTCAATGTCAAATAAAGCTTGATACATTTCTTCTGTAGCGTCGTTAGGCATAGTTAACATATCGGCATAGCTTTGATCCATACCCGGCATTGTAGTGTGCACCGCATGCAAAAACGCATTTTCTGTTTGGATTAGCTTTGTAACATCTGTTTTAACTCTATTAGGATTAAATGGGTTTTTTTCCATACCATCTTTAACAAGCTGGTCAAAAGTTGCTTCAAGCGTTTCGTCAACAACATCTACGCTAGGCTTTATTAAACTTCCTACTTGATCGTTTCTAACTACTTTAGCTGGGTTGTTAGCATCAGCCACTATAAGTTCACCTGTTTCTTCGTTTACCCCGGCTATTTCTTTACCTTCATTATTTACAAACTTAAATGCAACATCACCATTTTCGTCTTTAAACATCTTAGCTTTAGCGCCTTTATATTCTCCATCTTTAATAGCGTTACCTTTGTTTAATATTAAATTGTTAAGTAACATGTTTTCTGCTCCTGTAGCCTCTGCGTTAAAAGTTCCTTCAGTTAAGGCTGTAGCATTAGCTATAGTCCCGTCTTTAACACCTTGCATTTGATTAAAAAGCTTATCTCTTTCTTTTCTAAAAAGCTGTCTAGCTTCTTTACCCTCTTTGCCAAGCTTAAATCTGTCACCGCTTTTTCTTAGGTTTTTTACGTTTTGTATTTCTTCAGTAAAAAAGTCAGAAAAACCACCTAAGTCATTTGGATTTTGATTTAAAGCCTTAGTAGTTTCTATTCCTTGTTTTATTGCTTGTCCAGCTATTTTACCTACAGTTTGACCTATAGCATTACCAACTTCACCTATAGTACCCATAAACGAAGCGTAGCTATCAGACATTCCTTTAAACGTCTTGCTAAGATCTTTTGGCACTCCAGCCATACCCATACGAGCAGATTGATTAACTAAAGTAGCGTCTGCTCTCGGTGTTAAATTTATTCCTCCTTTTGCCATGTTTTTATATTTTTACGCGAATGATCCTGTTGCAGCAGAACCAATTCCTTGAGCAACGCCACCTATTATTTGTCCATACATACCCATGCGAGCATTTTGCATACCCGATATAGCACCAAGCCCTGCCATTTGATTTCCATAAGCAGATTGTACTCCAGCTCTAGCGCCAGCCATTTCACCCATTTCCATACCAAGCAGCGTAGATTCTCTACTAGCTAAAGCTTGTTGAACAGCTGCGTCTCCTTGTCTTTCTAACTGTTGTAGTTGCATACCTTGCTGAGCAGCAAGTTTTTGATTCATTGATTGTTGTTTTGCTAAATCTACAGATATTTGCCTTGACTGTAAAGTTCCTTGATTAGCTAACGCTTGAGCTAAGCCAGCAATACCAGAACCTCCAGCCGCTCCTCTTAGTCCACTCAATAAGTTTGCTCGTTGCTGTCTGCCTTGCTCTGCTTGAAAATCCGCAGCTGCAGTATTAACCTGTAGATCCTCCATGGTATTTTCCATACCAGCAAAAGGATTTGTAAACTCAAAATTCTCGTATTGTGCTCTTTGAGCGTCTAAAACTTGTCTTTGTCTGTCTTGAAATGCGCGTTGCTCTTGCAGTTGAGCTTCTGTAGCGCCTGTAATTTGTTGCTCTGTTCTTCTTTGTGCTGCTCTACCCATATTATAAGTATTTGAACGCCTCGTAACAAGGCGCTGATCGTTCTATAAACCAACCTTGGTTTTCGTGAATGTTTTCTATATGTTTGTTTACACATACTGTAAATAACATCGACATACCCCAGGTTTCTTTCGCTTCCTTTGCCACGTTTGCTACTAGCAACTCTAGCATTTTTCTTCTATCTTTTTGTCTGTACTCTGGATTAGATACTAACCATGTTTGATAACCTACCTCTGGATTTACAGCCGCGTATAAAAAAACCGCAGCTACAGGTATGTTATTATTCTCTATTACGAAACATCTTTCATCATTTGGTAAAACTTTTCTTTTTACCGGTATTTCTTTCCACCACCATCTCCACCAGTCACAACACATTTCGTAGTCACCTTGTTTAAAGGTTCTAAATGTAACTTGTTCACTCATTATTTAATTTAATTCTATTATAGTGTATATAGTCACATTCTAAGCGCACTATTTACTACTTTCGTGAACTACAGCGTTAACAGCGAAAAGCTCTACTCTATCTGTAGATTCGTTTTTCATTGTGATACTAGCGTAATAGCCTTTTAAGCTAGCCTCGTTAACAGAGTTGTCTTTAGAAAACATTAAAAAAGCGTCCACCGGCGGAACACTAGATCCTTCTTGCACTTTTATATAATCAGATCCTATTTCTGTTATTTTGCCTATTTTTTGAGGAAAGCTTCCATTTTGCCCGTAATATTTTATGCCATTTTTTGTAGACTCGTTTTGCGAGGCGTATACTACATCACCAACAGATATAGAACTATTTTGTATTGCTGAATATAAATTTATTGTCATGATGTTGCTAATGGAGTTAATATTTTATCTAAATCTAAGTTTATCGTTTTGTTGGTTGATGGATAACTATTTACTTCCGTTTTAAAATGAACATCTATAGTGATAATAGAGTCTGTATCAATTGTAAGCTTGTCCGGTAAAGTTTGAAGATCTCCAGATGTACCAGCGTCATTATCTCCTACAACTATACTTCCACCGCTAGCGCTAAGACTAACAGAGTGTATAACATCACCAGAGTTTGATCTATTTATCCCTGTACCTGAAATTATAGCGCCTTTACCTAATCCTCGCGATCCGTTCAAGTTTATAGTGTTACTTGTAGTGGTGGTTCCGTTGGTAGTGTACCTTTTGTTTGTACTACTAGTTTTAATAGCTACAACTGCGGGAAAGCTAACGCTAGCG
>Ga0208134_1001555_pt1 | contig 13034 bp, 20 predicted proteins | sample VirMetDEL_Mar_31_FD_184515 | JGI IMG/M metagenome (GOLD analysis project Ga0208134, IMG submission 184515) | Aqueous microbial communities from the Delaware River and Bay under freshwater to marine salinity gradient to study organic matter... | ecosystem: Environmental > Aquatic > Marine >... | reverse complement strand
ATGGATAGCATGGCTCAGTGCATTGAAACAAGCTACATCAGCTCGTCATTTATTGTACCAAAGCTCAGACCGAAAGGATTATCCAATGGCAAGTAAATATTACCCATGCCCAGAATGCGATGGCGCAGGCGAAACACTATTCGAAAAAGATTATAATATCTTTCATGAAACTTACCTGTACGAAAAGGCTGATTGCAAAAATTGCGCTGGCACTGGATTGATTTTGCCAGAGATGCCAGAAAAACCCAGCAGACAAATACCAGCTCTTGATGATCAGGGAAAATTTGTGAGACGTGAAAATGATGAATGAGGAGAACGTAAATGAAAACCAAAGATTGTTATCAAGCTGTGACGAGAGCAATCAAGCTCAACGAAAATGTGCAGGAAGATCTGAAGGGCAAGGAAGTGAGAACGAGGAGCTTCTATCTGTTCATGATGCAGGAGCAACTTGCAATATTGAACAACCTCGAACACCAGCTTTCGCTTATGCGTCGAAAGAACAAGTCGCCCAAGCAATGAGGGATGAGCCTACACATAAATATGAGATTATGTATTCCCACTTGCTGTACAATTTTGAGAAAGAGCAGATCAAACGTGGCCTCAGAAATAACATCAATAAAACTTTTGAGAGGCCACGCCAGATTACAGTTAACAAGGCGTCACACAAAAACTTTGTGACTGACAATGATCTTCGTAAGATCAAACCTATACCTCAAAAGAAGTATGACGCTATACTAAAGCATATGAAGAGTTATAAAAGATACACGACGACTATGATAGCTCTGAGCAGTTCCATTGGAGTATCTGATATAGCGTGGACGCTTAACGTAATGTATCGGCAAGGATTAGTTGATCGTGCTTACGAGAAAACCACGCCGATCATAGGCAACGCTGGAGCTAAGTCTCTACGTTACGTTTACTTTAAGAAAAGATAAATATGTCGTGTGGGCAAATCATGCCCGAATTGCCCACACGTGTAAATAAATCCAACAACATAAATCATCAAGCAATTTATTTGCAAATTTTATGCTTTTTATGCTTCCAACCACTTATAAATTTTATTTGTCTCACCTGTTCTATCCACTAAACCATGTGTGCCACCATTCACACGCCTACAGATCTTTAATATGGTTTCGTCGTTCACGCCATCGTCTGCGATGTCAAATAACTTGTTTGTATTAAAGAACCACATTGCCGTGTCAAAAGCATAATCTGTAGCCACCAGATCTGGATCTGTCATTATCTCAGGTAAGCCCATGTCAGAGCTAAATGCCCTGTAATTATTCTTGCCGGTGATCATTAAAAATCCGCGACCAATGTAAGTTGAACCATCAGCCTCAGTATTATTGCCCATGCGTCCACCATAAACCTTGTTAGCTAATGCTGATGGGTTTCGTGAATATCCCTCGCAGGACGCCAGATCAGGAAATCGGCTAGGCCAGACGCGCATCATACTTTCGGCACTGTAGTTCAGATTTTCCCTTGTGTGCCGCCAGTGACCGCTTTCATGGCTCGCTTGACCCATTAAATGTGCGGCTCTCTCATTTGATAGCTCATAATATTGGGCAATGGCCTTTGCAGTGTTTTTGCCGAAATGACCATCTGCCCCAACACCAATTTTATCTTGCAATTTTTTCATCGCTTCTGTCATAGCTACGCCTTTTTCTTTTTTGTTTGTGATTTTTTAATTGCTTTATCTGTGGGCGCACCTTTGGTATTTTTCTTACGCATTGTCTCACCACTTCCAGCCGCGATCCTCTTCCGCTTGTTGTGAATATTTGTCCACAAGCCTTTCGCCGCTTTTGTTTCTCTTGACATTATTTTTTACCTCCGAAATATTTACTTACACCACGTATCCCAATTGATGCACTTACAATGCCGCCAAGACTATACTGATACCAATCAGGCATATTAGATAAAGCGGCAAATCCATCCTGCACGATCTGATTACCCCAATCGCCACAAAATGCCAGAATGAGGGGTATGCTAAACAGCAACGTAATCCACTCGTCTTTCAAACTGTTGTCAGTAGCTTTCATGGCGGCAATATCCCAATCGATCTCGCCTGTCGCTATTTTCATTTTAGTTTGCGCCTCTGCTTTTTTCACAGCAGTTTTGCCTTCGATCATAGTGCCAGCAAGATCTGCAACTTGACCTATTAATCCTAATCCAATCATTTGTCTTTTCCTTTCGCCAATGCGTTAGCCCCAAAAAATACAGATACGATACCAGCCACAGACACAAAGTAAATGCTTGCCATCGATCCTAATATTTTTGCGGCCTCATCTAATCCAAAAATTACAGCGCCAATCACGGCAAATGGGTATAGCAACATTCCAAACAGCGCAAACCATGTCATTGACCTAATTGCATCTCGCTGGGCATCCTCATCCTGCATTCGCAAGCGCCTGTCTTCCAGAGCCATGCGATCCCATTCAGCCTGATCAATCGTGCCATTTCCATCTACATCAAATTTTTTAAATTCATCCATTGTTATAATCCTAATCTGCTAATGGGTTATCAAGCGCTCGTTGCAACTTACCCATCAATTTATCTTCCAGCTCTTTCATCTCGCCACTTTGTGAAACTCTAACACGTTCTCTCTGATTTTCAAAGCGCACCTCAGCCTTGTCGATCATCTCCCTAACATTGTCCTCAGATTTTCGCACCATGTCCTCAACTCTGTCGGCTTGGCGCTCAATGCTTAAAATATCGTCACGAAGTCCAGTTTTAATCTCGCGTGTGTAATCCATAGTTTGCTGAATGTTAGCGTCCATCAATTCCATTTGGGTTTGGTATTCTTGTAAATCAAGGCCAGCAACCTCTTCTATCTTTTGCCACATTAACAAGCCGCCATATAGGCCAGATCCCACTGTAGACAGGAATGCAAATATTGCTATTATAGATCCAGCCGTCAGCTTCATGCCCCCAGCTTGTAGTTGGCGGTCAGCTAAACCATCAATACCATCCGCGATTTTAGTTGTATCGACCATTAGTTCTCAAATTCCATATTTGTAGATTGCAGATTTTTCATTGCATTCAGCTCTTCCTGCAACATGCGTATTTCCATTTTGCGCTGTAACAGCTCAACCTCAAATAATTTCTGGCATTCAATACGTTTCTTAGGCGCATTTAGTGGAATGACAATGCGTGCATAAACGCCAATATCTTTACCTCTAGCATTCGTATCAAGTCCAGAGATCAAACCAGTTAACCCATATTCCAGCAGTGTAGACCCAGAGATAGAGTTTGAGCATTCTATACTGCCAGACCTTATTCTATCGGATTGAGTATTAATATTAGGTGTTGGTAGCGCCAGAGATAGTGACGAGCTATCAGCTAATGCACTGCCAGCAATTAAGGATAGAATGATTGCATATTTCATTTAGTTTTCTCCATAATTTTTGAGCATATCAAAGATGACACAAACGGCTTAGATTTGTTATCTTTTAGCAGTTTTGATTTTGTGCAAATATACATTGCCCTATCTAAATCAACCTTCCTAACATATACGTCAAAATTCACTCTCGTTTTGTAATCGACTTTCATTATCCTATATTTTGACGAAAATGGAAGCCCCACAAAATTTTTATCAAATACACCAATTTGGTAATACTTTACCTCTTCCCTTGAATTAAAAATTGACAGCTCAAATTTAACAATCCCATCCACTGTGGAATACTGCTTTTTAGGGTAAGCTGGGGTCTGTTCGTGAGCAGATACGCCAGACCCCAATAACGTAGCAATTACAATCGCTTTTAGGTGGGTATACACGATATTGTAGCCTGCGCTGTATACGTTCCGCCTGTAAACGGCTTGCCACCGCCATATTCAGCAACGCTTGATATTGCAAACCATGTAGAGCCAGCAGTTGTTAACGAGTAACTTGTGGTAGCCCCAGCCGTGGTCTTGTTAGTGTCATATGATGACATAGCCGCGTCACTCGTATTCACAACGCTGACAGACCCTGTCCACGTCACAGTGTCATTTAGGGATGGTGATGAGGTAAAAGTTGTTGGATGCGTGATATTGGCTGTGTAGCTATTCGCAATTGCCACATCTATTCTAACCTCTGGGTGTATTCCGCCATCACTTGGGCTTGTACTTAACTTGTTTGCCGTAGGAGATCCAAATACACCGCTTTTAGTTGTCTGGATTATACATTTCGCAGACACGTTGCCCACTATATCGACACTATCTGCAAAAGCTGGTGTAGCTAGTGCTAATAGTGGTATTGCTAAATATTTCATATTAACCTCACTTATTGTACTGCATGTCTACCATTTGTTCATGCTTTAGTTGTTGTGCCAAATTAGCCCTTAAAGCTCTTTTGTTATCTGGCATTTGTTTTTCACTTAATTTATATTTATCTTTATATATACCACCATTAATCGTAGAATTATAGTATGTTTGAATATTGGTCTGTAAATTAATAATATTAATCATTTCGCCCTGCTGATATTCTTGAAACATAGTTAAGGCATTTTCGGAAGACATTAAACCCAGCTCTATTTTCGTTGGCTTATCATCGTCTTCGTCATCCTCTGGGATCTTAGCCTCATCTGGATATTCGTATTCTTCCTCTTCAATTGCGTCTACAACTGCGTCGTCTTCTAACGCATTATAAACCTCAACCTCTGGGATCTCTGGGATGGGCTTCTTATACCCAGCGCAACTTGGATTAAGCTGTGGGTCATAACATTCATCAACGCGGAATGTATATACAACTGTAGCATCCTTAACAGTACCATCACCCTCAACTGTGATAGACCCATCGCCCCAATTTTCTAGCGGAATGTTATTTAATGGAAATGACTTTGTGATTGTATTCGATGGGACGCCAGACCAATCATCAGTTTCTTTAAATAAGTAGCCATCGCCGCCAAAATTTAGATTACCGACTGTAACCTTCATATCTGCGTCTGTTTCTTTTTCTGTAGTATATCTGTAAATCAGGCCATTTATATCTACGCCGCCAATTGATGGTAAGACAGATGACATACTCCAACTCAATCCATTTTTGGCGGCATTCGTACTCGCCCAATAACTATATGGATCGGCGTTAGAGTAAGAGTAGGAAGAACAAAGTGCTAATGATAACACCCAGCCCAACTTTCGTTTCTGCATCTTCATCAAACATTCTTTCTACTAAATTTTTTTGGTCTTCACTTATTCTAGCCTCTACTGCTCTCATTTCCCATTCAAGCCTAGCTTCATCCCCTATTTTTCCATCCACCGGGCAGTAAGTTCCAGCATTTTTCATTGCCAATTTGACCCGATCATCACCACAGAGCAAAGCCACAGAAGCAACCTTCATGCCGGTGTCATATAGCAACCGGGCGGCGCGCAGGCGTTCACAGTTCAAGTCTTTTACAGTCTTGCCAGCAGAGATGCCTAATATCTGCGTTTGCACTGCGCCTGAGATCCCCACGACGCACAAATCAGATCCGCTTGTGCTAACTTGTGGTGAGATCGCAGATGGTGGTGGGCTTTGTATAGTTGTATCCATAGACCCACTTGAATTGATATTGGTATTCGTATTTATTGTGTCATCTTCAGCATAGATAAAACTGCCAAAAATGATGAAAAAACTTGTTATAAAAAAACGTAGCATTTTACTTCCGTTCTAGTATGCGATCCATCTTAGCGTCTATTGCGTCTAATCTGCTAAACAATCTATTCATTGACACACTGTTATCAGCTTTGGTCACATATTCCTCTCGCGTTCTGTTCAACAGAATTTGTAATCTATTCAACTCTAGAACATATCCGCGTAAAACAAAACCCACAAACGCCAATGCGAATGTGAGCGTGCCACTCCATAGGTCTGCCATTTCCATCAGTACGCACCTTCCCAAACGCGCAATGACTTAAATTCATTACTCATTAATTTTTTCTTTAGCACTTCTTTAACTGCATGTGTATCAGTCCACTCAACGCCAGCTTCTTTTAACCATACGCCAAGCAGTGCCATATCAACATTACCAACGTGCTTATAATCTGTGCCAAAGCTATTATCAGTAACTTCACGTGCGTGAGCCGCATCTTCAAGCATTTGATTTGCATTGTGCGTTCTTTTGATAATTAACTTGTCATCATCAACGTACATATTTTCATTAATTTTATTTGATAAACCAGACATTTTATGCTCTCTTAGATTTCTTGCCAACGCACTTCCAGCGCTTACGTGATAAATTTAATGGGCTATTTGGATTTTTAGCCGCTTTAGGTGATCGTTTCTTTTGACCAGCAGATCTAGCACAATAGGCGTCGCCCTTTTTTGTGCCAGCTCTAACTCTCGGCTTACCATCGCTTGCTAGGCCAGCTTGTCCGTAGCTAATTTTTCTTCCATTAACTACTTTTACTCTTGCTTTGCCTGCTCTTGGTTTAGCCATTATTTCTTTTCCCATGCCTCGTTAATATTAGGGGTACTTGGATCATCAGCTTTTAATGTTCCATTAGAATTTCTTGCGCGTTTTAAGATTGATTTTTTAGCAACCTTTTTTGGCTTTTCCTCAACACTATCCAAAATAGTAATTACGTGTGGCCTTAATTTTACAATCTTTGCAACTTCATCATCAGGTAAAGTTGTGATCTCGCCTTTTTCAATACGACCTTTACTGCAATTTAACTTGATTGAATTAACTTTAACTTTTTTCATTTGTTTCTCCCATTAATAGATAAAGGGGCGACCAGAGCCGCCCCAAATTGTTAGATTATGATGTTGTGTTATCAGCAATCATACCAGATGATTTCTCATTTTTAACGCAGAGCGTTAGTTCTGTCACAACTTGCCGGACGCTTGCGTCACCGGTTTTCGCCAACGCAACATTTTTAGTTCCACGAAGTACCGCAACCTCAAACATATTGTCCTGAGTAATGAATACATCGCGTGATCTATTTTCCCGGCTAGGCAAAAATTCTACCGATCCCCAAGGAGTTACGTACACGGCTAAACTTTTTATAACACGCTCGTCGCCAGCTTGTACTGCACTACGCTGGTTGTTGTTACCAGTGAATGCTAACGCTTTGTTCATTTGGAACGCAGACAAGTAAACTGTGTCTGGCTTTCCGCCTTCTTCCCAAATTGACTGCATAACGTCGTCAAATTTAGCTTGCGTGAAAGCAGTTGGAGCGCCACTGTCAGTACGTGCATCTGTACCATCACCAGTTGGGTTTGCGCCAGAAGATGCAGATACAAAATTTACGTTTGTAAGCATCCATGCTGGTAGACCAGCAAGCTCTCTGGCAGTGGTAGAATTACCGGCTACGCGCGCATTATTGGCGAATAAAGCCTTTTCTATATCGAGCTTCTGCTCCTTTGCGACCTTTAAAACTTGGTACGCAATTTCTGAGTTCCGGCCGGCTTTATCTAAGCCCTCATCTGTGTCAGGAACCACAACGGCATTTTTGAAAATGTTTGTATAATTTCCAAGTCTTGTGGTCGCAGATCTCGCTTCAGCAGTAGTTACATCGCCTTCAATGTGCGAGTTCCCAGCGCTTGCACGAAGTGCATCTGTCTGCCATTCAACTAGAGTATTTCTAGCCGTTGTTTTTTTACACTTGGTGTAAAAGGGTGTTTCTTCCGGAGCAATGGAAGTAATAATATCACTCAACTGCTCCTTGATGCCCACTGCATCGTAACTGTCAAAAGTATTCGCCGCTTGTGCCATTTTTGTGTCCTTTCAGAGACTTAGAAGACTAACTTAATGTTAATCATTGTTTAACATCAGACTAATCGCATCTTCGATTGAGCCTGTTTTTGCAAGACGCTGTTGCGCCTTATTTCGCGCCACTTCTACACCGCTAGATTTTTGCTTTTTAGTGCCAGCCTTAACTACTGGACGTGCCTTACCGCCCTTTGATTGCGTGGCCTTACGTTTAGAAACTAAGTTCCGCCATTTCCTAGCATCATTTAATGCATCAATGTATCTGGCATCTACTACCATAGACATTTCTTGTTCGGAAAATCCATAAGCTACACCAGTGTCAGATAATGCTTTCTTAATTGCATCGCCTTTCTCTGGATCTGCTATTTCTGGAATACGTTCTATAAGTATTGCGGCCTGCTCTTGCAAATACGTTTGTTCCGCTTGCGCCTGAGCTTGCTGTTGTTGTAGTTCCTGTTGTTGCCGTTGCACTTGAACCTGATACATAGTTTGATCATATTCACTCTTCGCTTCATCGAACAGAATTTTAGCCTGCATATATCCAATGGGATCGTCAGAATAATCTTCTGAGTTTGGTTGCGTAGGTGGTGTCATACCATTCTTTTGTAACCTGTCAGCTAAATCTAAAGAAGATTGTATTTGCTTTGCTACTTCAGCTTCTTTTTGCTCGAATTCTTTTCGTATTCTCGCAATTTCTTGAAACCTGTTGTTAATCGCCTTCTGCCCCGAAGCATCACGTTTTAGCTCTTCCAGTGTCCATTTTTCTTCAACACCATCAATCTTGACAGTGTAAAGCATTTCTTGGTCTGGCTCGGCATCTTCCGCCTCTGGTTCTTCGTAGTCGATTTCGCCATCATCCTCACTGGATAGCTCTTCAGTGTCATCTAAACCCTCGGCTTCAATAACAGCTTCGTCATCACTGACTTCCTGCCCTTCAACTTCGTCTAAATTTTGTTCCTCAGCTTGCGCTTCTGGATTTTCAATTATGCTTTCTACAGCCTGTTCAAGTGTAGTCGATTCCATCGGTGCTACTTTCTTTGTTTGCGATTTAAGAGTGTCTCTGCCGATATATGGGCGTCAAGACATACTTCAATCTGGTTTAAAGCTCTCACTATTGAATGAGCTTCCTCACGCACATCGACGTCTGATGCACTACTCTCCGCAAAAATCTTCATTTGATCTTCACGAACATTCTCTACAAACTTTTGGAAAGCTGTATCGTTTTTTAAACGCTTGGCTTCCTCAGCTTCTAATCTAATCACTTGCGCCATTATGACATATTCCCTTGTGCAATGCCACCAATCATGCGATTTTTATCTTGCTCGGCTTTTACTCTGGCGACGTCAACTTTTGTACCATATTCACCATAAATCTTGGCGGCGTCTACAAGTAAATCTTGCGCCATCTGGTCACGTTTTAAATCGTCAGCCTGAGCATTTTTCATCATATCCATTTGCAACTTGGCGGCATCTGCCTGCATCTTAGCTTGCACTTTCATTTGTTCTGCCTGCAAGAACGCGGCGTTTGGATCTTGCGCTTGACCTTGTGCCTCTTGAGCCGCCTGCTGTTGCTGTAACATTTGCATTTCAATTTCTTCAGTAATTGGCGCAAAGTATCTGTCAGCATTTCGTATTCCTGCAACTGCCAATTGATCAGCTAATGTATTTCTGATGTTTGTCATCGACACTAAGCCGTTTTGTGCGCCGTATGTTTGATACACAAGTTGTTGCATTTGCAGAGCTTGGTTAAGTGCAATTGCCTTTTCTTCTTCCCTGCCAGTACCTAATCCAACATTGATCATAACATCCATTGAGCCATCCCAAACGCGAGGATCAACAGGAACAAATCTGCCGTTCATACGCATCATCTGCTCTTCATCAACATTCTTGTGGGTAATTCTCAACATTAATCCAAATAAGTCACGCATACCATCTGCGAGGTTTCTCACCATCACTTCAGTTTGACCAGCTCCAGCCTGTATTGTGGCCTGTACAGCCGCTTTAGTCGTAGACTGCATTGCATCTGGGTCTAACCCCATAGAGGCTCTGGATACGCCTGTTTTTGTCTCTACAAGGCTATCTAAGTAAGTTAATGCGTTTAATGTCTGGCCTGCAACAAATGGTACTGATAAATCCTGCACTTGACCCATTTGTTGCATTCTAACGATTGACCCAATTTCATTATTAAGTAGGTCATCAATATTAACCCCCGGTGTCACTGCCATACGTGGGTTGTTTGTCATTGCTACGTTATCTAAAATGCCACGTAAAATTGATGTTGCCGCGTCCTGATCATCCATAACAATCTCAGCTAGTGATCTACCATAAAATGCATGTGGCTCAGGATCTATTTCAAATTTAGCAAATGGTGTCTCATCGCATGGCTCAAAGTCCAAAACCTTATACTTTGTGCCGCCACAAGTTATCTTGTGCAATATAGGTATGCCAGTTCCTTCAACATCAATTCTCATGTATGCTTCAGTAATGGTAACATTTTTCATTGATGGATCTGATGCACTTTCTTCTTTAAAATCTGCATCGTATCCACGCCTTGTGTAATCTTCCTCAGATGAGACAACGCCACCACCTTCTAGGCTGTTAAGATCCATTACTATATCTTTATCAAAGCCCATCGCAATCACATCGCCAGCTCTCATCTCTGTTCTGTGAGCTACCACATATGCGTCTTCAATTGTCCTAGCATCTCTGCTGATAAAAAATTCCTCTGGCGGAACGCTCTGTATACACAATTCGCCTTTTTCACTTTGTCGGCTGATCTTTGCGCTGTGAATAGGCATTTCCACTTCCGTACCCATTGGATCTATCTCAATGTTCATTTCCATCGAATGTTCCAACACTTGCACATTTTCATCATCAATTAGGTATGTGTATTCCTCATCAGACAAATCAGTATATGTATGTATTTCAGCTTCGGGATATGTCATCCAATATGCCTTAACGATACCTTGCTTCTTAACAAGTGCATCTTGGAACGCATCATTAATCACGCGATACCCATTTAATCTGGTAAATTCATGGTGCATAAATTCTGTAGCTTGATCTGCCATAGGCACATCCTCTGCGCCACGTGGTATGTATTCAACTGGCTTTGCAGTGCTTAGGAAAATACGCATTAAACTTGGCTTTACAGCTCTTATTGTGTCACGCACTTTTGTTGCAACAACTTTGCTCCTGCCATCTTCATGACCTAAATCAACCTCGCCATCGTAGTATTCCTGCGCCCTAATCCTTTCATCCATTATCTCGCCTTCGACAAAAGATACAGCGTCATCAATAGCATTAGAAACTATGCCTTCAATTTCAGTCATTGTTTTAGGTTTTAGTTCCATGTCTTTTCCTTAATATCTTTCTATTCCAGCAGGCACAGCGCGAGCGCCTGCCACATTTGATATTCTAGCTAAATTTGTATCTATGAAAGTTTTCAGATTAGCTAAACCACGTTCATCTTTAAGTATAGATTTTACATATGCGGCGTCATTAGATAAAAGCACATCAACAACTTTACCACGATCAGCTTCACTAAGCGCTGGTGCAGATTTTTTCATGTAAGTCTGTAATGCATTTGCAAATCCGCGTGGAGAAAACTGCCCTGCCAGACCGCTTACTACAATGCCAAATAAATCTGTATCTTGGCCTTGCCTTTTCATAGCCGCGTCAGTTCCAGCAGTTGGGCTACCAGATAAAACTTTTCCAGATGCATACTGACTATCAGCCGCAATATCTATTTTCTTTACGATTTCATCTAAGCTCTCTTCTGGGTATAAAGCTCGAAGTATCATGCTTTCCTTAGTTGTTTGATCTCGCAATTTATTCATTAATGTATTTTGTTTCGTGGTGGTAACCGCATTCCTCAAGCTGGACATATAGCCAGACCTAAACGCTTTTACAGCATCATCACCCATTGCCTCTATGTCACTAAATATTATAGGCACTTCATCGGCTTCTTTTTTAAGAATATTTTTACCTTCACTATATGCATCTCTAATCACTCTGCGATTTTTTGCCTCAAGCCGAACCTTTGGCAAATCAGGAGCATCTAGGTCAATTGCATCAGTGAGCTTTTGCTGTACAGATTTCTGCGCGATGGCTAATTCGTTTTCGCCAGAGCTAAAGTTCTGCTTAACTGTGTCTCTTATCTGCCTTCTAATACCTTCCACTTGAGATATAGTAAGTGGGCTGGCAAAACTAACACTGCCATCTTTTTTAACTGTAAGTTTATTACCACCTATATTTAATATTTGTTTTAAGCTATCAGCCGCGCTCGGCACAAGTTTAATAATGTTTTCAACTTCCCTCATTAGTCCAGCAGTTGCGTCCACAGTTTCAAATTGCTTATACGCCTTGGCTTCTGTGATTTTACCCTCATCAACAGTTTCTTTCATAGCTCTAGTTATATTAGGATCATCAAATTGAGATGTGTTGGCCTGCAATTCCTTAATAGCTTTATTACGCAATGTTGTTGGCCTATCACCTAATATATCTTTTATGTCTTTTGCTGGCTTAAGACCCTGATTATAATAACCCCTGACTTCCATTACTAAATCAGCGTTTTCAGCCATAATTCTGCCAGACGCAATGTCTTCTAAAACTTCATCTACTGACTTACCTGTAGACCTAACAAGTCTTTGTAATTCCATCTCCGCTAAAGATCCGACGCTCTGGCCTTTTCTCTGCCTAATTTTATCAATAACTTTATTAGCAATTCCACTAATTACTCCGCCAGCAAACTTTAGAGCTGGGGCGGCAATACCACCGCCAATAGACGCTGGGGCGGCGTTAAACATGCGCTCTGTAATGCCACCTTCGCCAGTATTAAACCCATAAACTGCACCAGCTCCTACGCCTGCACCAGCCGCGCCCTTGTAAGTTTGTGGTGTGGTTGTGCCTATTACACTTGATATCGCCTGCCTGTATTTTGGCTGTAAACTAGCGGCAACATAATTTTTCATACCAGCGTTACCCTTACCCTTTGTGGCAATCGCTGTTAGTATAGCTGGTATAGATGCACCAGCCATTTCATACCCAAGTGACGATTTAGGGTACGCCTTATTGTATTCATCGAGTGATTTCCTTATTTGCATTAGAGCTGTATCGTAATCTTGGCCGGGCAATAATGACCTTAGCGCGGCTTCCATTTCATCAGCGCCACCAAGAGTAACACCTTGAGCCATAGTTCTAACTCTCTCTTTAGGCTCTCCAGCCGCCATCATAGCCTTGTAATCTTCAATCGCTTGGTACTGTTCTGGTGTCATAAAATTGTCCTATTACATAAATGGAGCGCGTTGTTCTGGCGTCATACTGTTCCAATCACTCTGGGTCATACCTGTTTCTTGTGTAAAGTTTT